>ERZ778019.509-NODE-509-length-72368-cov-13.441248_pt1 | contig 72368 bp, 88 predicted proteins | sample MGYA00375749_ERZ778019 | MGnify/ENA primary metagenome ERZ778019 (study PRJEB29350, sample SAMN05389821) | bioreactor metagenome | isolation source: Ammonium sulfate bioreactor | place: South Africa: University of Cape Town | collected 2014-03-17 ... | reverse complement strand
AAAATATTGTTTAACAATCGCATCCGCCACAGTCACACCCACCACAGTCACATCCGTCACAGTTACAATCGCATTCATCGCAATTACAATCACAACATTGATTTCCACTATGATCTGAATTAGAATAACAGCAACAAAAACACCAAGCAAATATACAGCACCAGTCATTACAGCAAGGATCATACGGTCTGTATCGCTGAGGTTCTGGTGATATTGGTTGAATTGTCATGTACGGATCTTGATAGTGTCCGTATACACCAGGTTGTTCGGCGACTCCGTACATATGTACTCGTGCTCCACTCATCTAAATTATAAAAATATACTTACATATAAACTAAGGAATATAATCTTCTTATTTTGTTTTGTCTTTCGACAGAGATAGCGGTCGAATATACATGAAAATTTAGGTTATCGTGTATTTTAAAATCGGATGATACATCTATTTAATATCTTTTCATGATAAGTTTTTTTTTCAGCCAATGAATTGAAAGTTTTTAGTTGAAAACAAAAATAAGAAAAAGAAAACATGTTATTCAAATATTAGTTATCAAGCGATATGACGAACATGTTTGATTAGAACGAAGAGAAAAAAGTCTATTTTTTGTCAATAATCTGCATCCAATTCGACGAAAATTCTAATTGAAATCGAAATTTTGCATCTTGTTCATAATAAATAGGAAATGCTGTATTCCAAAGATTATTATGAAGATTAATAAATAGTCCATTTTGACCGACATCTTGACAATCTGGAATTGAATTATCAAAATTCAATAAATAATCTGCTGAGCCAATCGAAAGTAATGGTGCATCATGCGAATAGAAACTAAATAAAGGATTTTCATTGACATGATCATAAAATCGTACACCATTCTGTCCAATAGCATGTAATCGTCTTGAACCATAATCTACAATATTTGATGGATCAACATCATAACCAAGTACATCGATTTTCCATTGATTGCATGATTGTGATAGTACAGGTAGGATTGGATTGAATTCGATCCAAATCGATTCAGGAAGACGTGTAGCAGTTTTGTTAAACCATTGTAATTCGACTAAGATCATCTGTTGTGAACCAAGTGGAAACGTATAATTAAGCCAAATTGTTTTACTGCCACCATAATCTTCGATGATTCGTTCAGGAAATGTTAGTTCAACAAGAACAATTGTATTCATATGATCGATCCACATTGAAGTTACATATGGATGAATTGTTTGATTTGTCGCATTTGTTAGACCGGGTTTAGCAAAATCACCACATGGTGGTCCACAATTCGGATTAAAATTTATATTAAAATTATTGAAATCATCATTTGAATAGGTTTTATATTGAATACCACCGAGAACATTTGTTAAATTCGAAAGATTTCTTCCTTGACGATCGTTTAAGAAAACGATTGCACCTGTTGAATAATTAAATCCAGCAGAAAATAATGATGTTTCGAATAGAAAGTAATCGTTTGTTCGATTGTGTGGCAATGGAATTCGAGTGAATTGATCTAAATTCGGACGTGATGGCTCGAGTTCTTTAAGTGTTGTTTTGACTCGTTCGATTAACGAACGATCCGATGTATTGAGAGGATAAAGATACGATCGTGCTTCTTGCCAGCCTTGTTCTAATAATTGAAAGTCACTTTGATGTCTTACACGTACAAATTCATTGTTATGATAATGAAATGCGTAGTTTGTTTTGTTTAAATAACAACCCGTACATAAACCCCAATTATGTTCAGGATTTTTCAATAAACGAAACGAATAATTATATAAATCCGATGTATATTCTTCATTGACTAATAATCTCGATATTTGTCGATAGGCTGCTTGTTTGTACGGATCAGCTGCTACGCCATACAACCATGTTGTTCCCCATTCATCAGTAATTACTGGTAATTGTTCTTTGAATGAATTTAATAATAGTTGACTGTATGTTTCAAGACTACTGGCAATAAGTTGTGCATTAGGATAATGAAGTTGAATTTGTGACCAAACATTAACAACATCATTGATATTATGTGGTGGTCCAGTATTATCCAAAGTAAAATGATAGACCATGGCTTCGTCAAATCCAGGCAGAACAACATCACCACCATAAATGCATGATTCAGCTGAACAAGGAGTTGTAGCTGTCGGTTTGTTATACATCATGACAAGTAATTCGTTCGTTGTTTCCGGATGTTTCCATATGAATGCTGGTGGTAGATCTGCACCGTGGCAATTAAGATTGACTCCAATATGAACCGATGTAATTCCATTTTGTGTAAAAATAGGAATCGTACTTATCGGATGGCCCATGTCATCTTTATGCGAAGCACTTGTTTTACGTTTTTGTCCAAAACGTTGATCTAAAATCGCGGATATACTCAATGACATATTGAATAAATTCCTATCCATCATCGGAATAAACATTGAAAACGCATGAGCATGCCAAGTAATATCACCTTGTCGAATAGCTCGTTCAACTAATTCAATTGATGTTCGATTCGGTCGTTCAGTTGTACATTGAGCAATATTATCAAAGAATTCTAAAAGTATCCACGGATGTGTTGTGAATATAAATCGTTCTTCACCACCGCGGTCACGAAGTTCTTCGGCAAGACGTGCAGCATTCGGCAAATGTTTATTAAAATATAACGAACAAACATTAGCTGCAAAATTAGTAAAACCAACATCTAAATGCGTCATCGAAACTACATGAACTTTCTTTATCCATGGATAGATTTTATCACAATTCGATAGTTCAATAAAACAAAATAATGAAAGTAAACAGACAAGTAAACGAAACATTTTTTTTTTCGTTCGATCTAGAATAAGTTGCTTGGTGGATACGAAATGAAACAAAAGATAACGATTGTTCTATATGACGTGACTAGATTAGATAAGCATATGAGATACTGTATTCTTTCGATCTTGATTTTATTTCAATTGATCTGAAGTTGTTAAACATAAAAAAAAACAAACAAATCTTTTCTCTATACATTATATTTTAAACACATAATTCGTCTCTTTCACAATGAACACAACGATTGTCTATATGCTTGAATTGCTCGAAGGATATTCCAAACGAGAACAATCAAAATTACGAAGAAGAAATTGAATAGAAAATGATTTCCACCGATTGTTAAACGTATGACAAAATAGATGATGAAGAGCAAAGCTAATGTACGAATATCAGCAAAATGTCGGAAGTTAACTTGAGGTGTACGTATCGATTGAAAGTGTTGATCATTGGGCCCGTAGAATATTTGACGGAAAAACCAACCGACAAAACCTGGCTGATTGTACAACGAATTGATTTGATCGGCATACTGAAAATAATGAAGAAAAACAAGTAAACGAAAAGCAAAATGAGAATTGATTTACGCGAAGATTGATATTTTCGGATAGTTGCCGATTGAACCAAAGTAATGGCCGAAGTTCGAAGGGATTCGGTGGTGATATTATCGGATTTTCAAGTTCATAGGGCGAATACGACGAGTTCAATGTCGATGTTGTTAACGACTAACAATACAAAAGAACTAACATTCTTTAAAAAACAAAATTTTCTTTTACTCGATTTGCTTGAAATGATGTATTCAATGATTGTACTAGTGATGGTTCGTCATCATGCACAGTTTCGTCTGTTGCATCGATATCAATCTAAATCATGAGAATATCGTCACAGTCGTCTTCTTCTTCTTCTTGTCTGCAAAGATTGAAAATTACTTGAAAGAGTTCGTTAAATTTATTTTTCGTGTTTATTAATTGTTCAATAATTTCTGTTGGTAATACTGGTTTTGGTTGAAGAGTTTGTGCTGTTAATTGTTGAGGTTGAACATAGGGAATTTTAAGTAAAATTCGAGTTAATAAATCACGAGCATTCGTTGAAACCATTTGTGCAGTTTGAGATCGTTGTCTTTCTAATTCAACTAGACGATTACCTTCGTCGATATGACGTTGATTTTTTTGTAGAGCACTTGAGATTTTACGTAAACATCCTAAGACTAATGTTTGAGTTTCATCACATAATATTGAATAGGACGGTCGAGGACCATCGATTGATGCTGAAGATGGAGGAGTGATACGTTGTTTGCCAGAAGAATTCGGTGATGATAACGAATACATTGCAACTTGTTCACCTATAAAAACTGAATTCGATGAGAAATTACAAAAACAAAACACAATCTTGCCTTTGAGAAGTAATTGAGAGAAAGGTTTAGCTGAAAATACCTGAAAGAGAAGAATGTATAAGTTTTTTATCGAAGAAATGAACATTACATTTGCTAATTTATTGATTAATTGCGCAACAAAACTATTGGTTAAATCAGTTTTTTGCAAACGATCAATAGCAAATTGAAAAAGACGACCATAAAACAGAATATTTCGTTCAACGAAACTGATATTTTCTGCATTCATAATCGATTGATCTTGTGTCGATGATTCCTGATCAACAGCTGTTGTATCAAGTAAATTCGTTGCTCGATGATCATTCGATATTGTCTGTGAAGTAAATCTCCATGGACGAATATACGTATACCAGATAAACAGGAGTGTATTGTATCTTTGATCAAGTGCACATCGAACAAGACCAATTTGAAGAAGAGTATACAATGGTTGTCGAACATAAGTTTCGATACATGTTCTACAACAAAAACGGTCGAGGATTGTTCTGCTATGATTTTGAACAAACTTTTTAAGTGTTTGTAATGGCACAAGAAGATTACGTTGTTCGAGTAAGGTTAAGCCTGTATTGGCTAGGGATGCGTTGTTACCGCCAACACCGATTTGATACGAACAAAATAGATGTAGACGTTTGATAAACATACGAATGCAAAGTAGATGAACATCGGATAGATTGAATTCCTGAAAATCAATGAACAGAGATTCTTTTTTTTTTCTTGTTGAATTCTACTTGGATAAGAATTGAACCACTATTAGTTCCAAAAACTGATTTTGATGGTTGAAACACATCGATTAAAAATGCAACATAAGACTAATCAAGAAACAAAAAAAAACAGTTCGATATTTCTTTGCCTTCGAAATGAAATTACTTTGATAAAATAATCGATTTTTTTCATTAATTCATTTGTATCTGCAGTTGTCGTTGACAGAACAACGGGCGACGTCGACGTATTCAATGGAGATGTCGGAGATGTTGTCATATTCATATTTGTTGCTTCGTTCGTTCCTCGTTGTCTTGTATTATTTCCAAATAGATACGATTGTCGTACAGGACTTTTTCTATAGATTTTAGTTTTTTTTCGATTAAGATCAACGAACGAATTTAATTATTACTTCGGTGTACTTTCAACGGGAATCGGTGATAATAAACGTGGATCGAGTGCATGAGAAGTTGTTGGTGCAACTGCATTCGCATTGTTGCTTGTTGGCATGAGAAGTAAACGAAATTCTTCGGCATCGATTGGTAGGAAAAGGCAAAGATACATCTCGAGAATATTTAAATAGACTGAATCAGTTCGCATTGGTCGATCCTAAAAAGCAGAAAAATAACCAAAACCGAAGAATTTCGATCGAATGATCATTTACGATTTGATGTTGATCCGAAACTGGATAGGAAAGTAAATGAAATAAGAAATATTCAACTGGATCAAGTGCTAATGATGTTAAATGTTGTCCTGGTGTTGTTGTTGTTGTCGTGCGTCCTCGAACAATATCCGGCACGTATAATGTCGCAAGTTTAGCACGTAAATGTACTGGTAATTCGCTTATATCAAAATTGAATGTAAATTGTGGACTGTGATCTTGTAGACGAAGAATTGCTTTCCAAAGTTCACCGTGCCAAGGCGAAAGAAATTCTTGAATAATCGAAAAAAGATGAGCACGATCATTGCCTATGTCACGTAGGTACCAATCGAATCGACCGAAACCAAATATTCGACGTAGAACATAGGGTAATTCATTGTGAAGTTCTTGAACGGTTAAACGAGGAAGTTGAGAACTTAATTGAATACACGCATCAATGGGACCCAAATCAAGAATTGAAACAATCGAATGGCGAGTGTACATCATCTGAAAATATCGAAGTAAGTAATAATAATACTATCTGTCTGTCGTCGTTCTTTATGACTGTGAAATAACCAAAATCAGATTGGTTAGTTTTGCACATAGTAAAAAAGAGACAGAAGACGATAGTTAGCGACACTTTCAAATCTAATTAATAAATTTATTTAACACATTAGAATTATTGTTCATGTACATTGTCATTTATACAAGTTTCTTTTGCATCTTCATCCGTTGCTTTCATTGATGAAAGATGCCATTTTTCAATAGGTAATGCTTGTAATTTGAATACAGTTTTATATTGTGTCCAAAGCCAAATACATCCACATAGAAAACAGATTCCAACAAGAATTGGATAAGATCTTGTTTCAGGTTGAATCCATCCCGCAACATACAAAACTATCGAAGTTGTTAAACTTGCACCGAAATTACCGACCATACTCAGCAATGTGATATAAGTTCCACCGACAGCTGGATCACTTATTCGAGCACAGAAACCAACACGTGAAACGAGCATTAAATAGATAGTTGCTTCGTTACAGAGAAAGAGAAGAATAAGAATTGGATAGAAATACCATTGAGAAAGAATCATCGGTGTAAAACAAATATAGATTGCAATGAAAATACACATGAGAAGACGAGGAAAATAGGTACGATAGAACCATATCAATGGATGATTGGTATTAGTGATGAAAAATGGAACAAGAATTTTCACGAGTATGAGAGGAACGCCAAGTAAACCGACCGTTTCTTGAGGAACGCCATATCTGATAAGAATAGACAAAATCAAGATCAACTTGTGATAATTCTTGATATTTATTTTTACTTTTTCAAAACTAAATTTGTCATTCCATATGTTGCTGCATAACCAATTGGACTAATAAATAAAATAGTAGCTAATTGTCGTACACATGTTTTTCGTACTAGTTTCCATATAGATAAGTAGGTTTGTTTTAAATTAAGATGATTATATTCCGGTGTTTCTTTGACTATGAAAGCTAGACAAGTTGATACAATTAAAAATGAAATACTCCAAAAACGAACGAATTGATCTAATGTAAATAATCCAAATGATTGTTCAGCAATAGAAAATGGTTTTCGTAGAAAACGATTAGTAAAATTAGCTGATTCGAACATCATCAAAATAGTAAAACCAATAAATCGTCCAGTTGTTTGTCCAACTGTTTGACATGTCGATGCCCATTGAAGATTATAATTTGCTAGAAGTGTCAATGCCCAACCATCGACACAAATATCTTGACAGGCGAGTAGAAAATATATAAAGAAAAATATACAAGTCAATAATTTTAATCTTAATTGAGCTATAAATTCAGTTAGATAGAATGAAACAATGAGTAAAGTAATGCCAATTGAATATTGAGTTGGTATAAGCCAAGTTTTTCTTCGACCGAAACTTTTTGTATAAACTGAATCAATGATCGGTGCCCAGGCAAGTTTTAAACTAAATGGATAGAAAACAAAATTGAATATGCCTTGTTGTTGCCATTTAGCACCACGCGAATCCAAATAGAGTGGAATGGTTGATATAAGACCAATAACTCCTCCTTGAAGTAAATAGAGAATCAATAGAAGAGCTATAATTATAATTGGTGTTGGTTTTGTTTTCATTTTTCTACGTTCGTTCGTTGTTCCATTTACTTATGAATCATATTTTGAATTATTTTTACTGATAAAAAAGAAGAATAGAGCAAAAGAACGAATCGTATGGATTGTTTGCTGAAGATTCTTTTTTCTTCGTCGTTAAACGAAAATGAAAAATAACTGGCTAAATCATTTTATGTCTTCTTTTTTTTTTGTAATGTTGAACTTGAACTTTATCCTAGAGATCGATAACAATCTATCGATAATAGGCTTGTGCGTTATATAATATCGATAAACTTACGAATGGAATAGTTGTCGCTCGAATACGAATGACAATCATAGAGTACAATCGAAATTTGTTTTACAAATCAATACAAATACGAAACTATTCTTTTTTTTATGGTGCTGTTGCGTTTTTTTTCCTGCATATCATGATTCAGACGAGATTCTCTTTCTATTTTCATTTCAAAACATTTTAATTTTTGCGGGAATTGAATATATTTCGAGTCGATATTACAAATCATTGTGTCAAGTATTATTTTCGTTTTTCACAATAATTTTACTAAAAAAATATCGATACAATAAGTGCATAAATCACTTGAAATATGCTCTCAAACGAGCAGTTTTGTTGATGTTTACAGATTTCGGTAGTTCGATTTAATCAAAATATTCGAATTAAAAGAAAATCTCAAAATCGATTCATCGTAACGAGATGTTGTCTTTTAGTTAGAGAAATAGAAATCTACTATGACTCATTGTGCTATGCTTTACCTATTGACCGATCGCGTAGATTTTGGAGGTGTGTATATGCGAATAGTACATTTTATGAGTGATATTTTGCCCTAATTTCTAAACTGAATCTTAAATCTCGATTATTCTCTTATCTATTCGACGAAAAACATATGTAAGTCGTATTAAATAATGAACCTATGTAGTATTCTCTTATATTTGTCTGATATTTTGATGAGTACGCTCTCAATGTACCCAACAATCATTCAAATGATTGGAAAGATACAGAAAAAAAAAGATTCGCTAACTGACTCATATTGCGTCTTTTGAAAAATAGTGATTATGTATGCAGAGAAACATCTCTCTTTTTCAGATGTTTTTTCGATCTAATTTAAAAGCAAATAATCTTCTACGTTTAAAATCATTTTATTCTCATCGTTCGAAACATGTTCTCGGCATTCGTCGTGAAGATCAATCACCATGGGAACGTCGAGCACCATTAGGACCTGAACACGTTCGAACACTTATTAAAAAACACAATGTCAAAGTTCTTATTCAACCATCGAATCGTCGAGCTTTTCCTATTCTATCTTATGTTCAAGCAGGTGCCATTGTTCAAGAAGATCTAAGCGAAGCATCGGCTATTATCGGTGTCAAACAAGTTCCTGCTGATTTACTTATTCCAAATAAAGTCTATGTGATGTTTTCACATACGCATAAAGCTCAAGAAGATAATATGGCATTATTAGATGCATGTCTAGAAAAAAATATCACATTAATTGATTATGAACGAATGGTTGATGATCAAGGTGTTCGATTAGTTGCATTCGGAAAATATGCCGGAGTTGTTGGCATGATTAATATTTTACATGGTCTTGGATTGAGATTTTTAGCACTTGGTCATCATACACCATTTATGGTACAGAGAAAGAATTGTTCAAATGTATCTTATTGTGTTTTGTTTAGCATATTGGTCCAGCACATAACTATCGAAATAATGAACAAGCTCGAATGGCTATTCGTGATGCAGGCTATGAAATTGCTTTAGGTCTTATGCCGAAATCGATTGGACCATTGACAATTGTTTTTACTGGTTCAGGAAATGTTTCTCAAGTAATTGATACGAATGATTAAAAAGAACATCGAAATATGAATATTCTAGGGTGCTCAAGAAGTATTTCGAGAATTGCCATTTGAATATATCGATCCTAAAGCTCTTCCGCAAGTAGCTCAACATGGTGGTAAGTTAATTTGAATTGTTCGATATTTTTATCTAATCACAAGAATAAATAAATAAGCGCTCAATAAAATCTACGGTTGTGTCGTTCAACGAAAAGATCATTTGATTAACAAAGAAACAGGCAAATATGATGAACAAGAATTTCTCAAATATCCTGATAAATACACATCGACATTCAAAACAAAAGTTAGTTCATTTAAACAATGATTTCATTTTCATTTTTTATTTAACATCAATTCTATTCAGAATCTAATCGCTATGGGGTAAAACAAAAACTACCGACCTATTTTTTTTTTGGCATGTCATAAGCATAGATAGACATTTGCTGCTTTTTGTGTAGCCTGATCGATGTGTCTTTGAAAAATATACGAAGTTTTTCGATTTGAATAGATTGCTCCGTATGCTTCATGTATAATCAATGGAATCTATTGGGAACAATCTCAACCGAAATTACTTCGTGTAGCTAATGCTGTTGATTTATTAGCATCTCCACCGGAATGGTCACCGAATGATCTTAAATCCGGTTGTCCACAATTGCCACATCGTCTTCTCGCTATCTGTGATATATCAGCGGATAAAGGTGGTAGCATTGAAATTGTTCAAACAACAACAAGTATTGATCATCCATTTTTATTATACGATCCAAAAACAAATAGTTCCGTGGAAAGGTCAGTCAAATATTGAACAAATTCATTTCTGGATATGACTTTGTCGAATAATTAGTTTCGATGGTCCTGGTGTGTTAATTTGTTCGATTGATAATATGCCGACGCAATTACCATTGGAATCGACTGTTTATTTCGGTTCGAAATTACTTCCATTAATTCCAAGTATACTTCAAGTCGATGCAAAGAAAACTTTTCAAAAACAAACACAAATACCACGAGAAATCCGTGATGTAATTCAATTAATAATAATCAAAGAAGAATTTATCTTTTTCGAATTCGTTATTTTCTAGGCAACATTGACTGCCAATGGACAACTGACACCTAAGTATACTTATATAACACAATTACGCGAACAACGCAGGTGCAAAATTCGATTTGTAATCTTTGGTTTTTTTATCAATCCTATTCATTCTTCTTTTCCAGATTAAAATCAACGATGTCATCACTTGAAAAACGTATTTTAGTCTTAGGTACTGGTTTTGTCAGTGGCCCTGTTGTTGAATATTTGACACGTAATGAGCACGTACATGTCACGGCGGTTAGCGCAATGAAACAGGAAGCAGATCGTCTTGCATCAGCTAATCCTCGAACAACGCCCGTCTTACTCGATGTACAACGTAGTCAAAATGATCTTGATAAACTAATCAAAGAACATGATGTTGTTGTTTCATTACTACCATATTCTCTTCATCCGGACGTAGCTGCTCTATGTATTAAACACCATCGTCATCTTGTGACAACGAGTTATGTGTCACCGAAAATGAAAGCTTTGCATGACGAGTAATGATCGATTGCAAGAGTCAATGGATTGAATTGTTCAATTTTGATTTTCATAGAGCCTTAGCAGCTGATGTGACGTTGTTGAATGAAGTTGGATTAGATCCAGGCATTGATCATATGTTAGCAATGGAATTATTCGAGGTTATTCGAGATGATGGTGGTCGAATTGACTCATATGTATCCTATTGTGGAGGTTTACCAGCACCGGAGCATGCGGATAATCCGTTAAGATATAAATTCAGGTTTGTTTGCTAATCAAAGAAATCTCAATTGAGATTGAATTTTGTGTTTTATTTTTATAAAGTTGGTCACCTCGTGGTGTTCTCACAGCTTTACTTAATCCAGCCAAATATTTAAACAACAGCAAAGTAAAAATCGAATATCTCGTCTGTGCTCTCGAGAGAAATTCTTTTTTTTTCGATTAGCTTATTCAAATAGAAGGCAATGGCGGTGTTATTGAAAACGGCTGTACACCAGCTGGTTTTCTTCCTGGTTTCAATCTTGAATGCTATCCAAATCGAGATAGTACGACATATATCGATTCATTGGGCCTCGATACCGTACATACCATACTTCGAGGAACTCTACGATATAAAGTAATAAAAATCAATTGAGAGAAGAAAACCAAAATGTCTGATCATCTTTTCTTTTTGTATTCCAGGGTTTTTGTCAAAATGTTCTTGGCTTAATTCGACTTGGTTTATTAAGTGATCAACCACATCCAAGTCTATCGTCATCAGGTGAACTTTCATGGAAAGACTTTATATGTGATCTTCTCGGTGTAACTCGTGATACATCGATCAATACTCTTCGATCTGTTGTTTTACAAAAACTTGAGAATGAAAGTCAATTACGAACGATTGAACAGTAAAACAACTTGTTCCTTAAACAGAAGCTAATCTTTTTTTTTGTGTATATTAGACTTGGCCTTCTTTCGGATGATGTTCCCCTTGAAAAACACTCAAATCCACTCGATACATTGAGCAATTGGTTGGCAAAACGATTAGCCTATGGGCCTAATGAACGTGATCTTGTTATTCTTCATCATCAAGTTGGTGTTACATGGCCAACATTATCTGCAGAAAATAATGAAATAAAAACAGTTGATATGGTTGTTTATGGTGATCAGAAGTATTCAGCTATGGCTCGAACTGTTGGTTTGCCAGCAGCTATTGCAACTCGAATGCTTCTTGAACGTAAGAGAGAGACAGAGAAACATTTTCTAAGTTTTTTTTTTTCGTTATATAGAAGAAATTCATGATCGTGGTGTAGTTGTACCTGTGAAACGTACGATTTATAAGCCGATCTTAAACGAACTTAAACGTGAAGGTTTAACATGGACAGAGAAAACATTTAAGAAATAATGTTTACGATGGACTTTATTCAGCTAAATGTTTTTGATTTGTGATATTTAGTTTTAGCTGTTTTATTTTCTTTTAAATAAAACTTGGGAAAGGGTTTCAGTTGTTTTCATAGTAGACACAGATGTTCTCGAATATGACATACTTCTCACACTTTACTACGTACTATAATCAATTATTGCACAACCATTATCTGTAATTATGGCCGATTGTAGAATGATTCGAAAGAACAAAAAAAAAGAATCATTGTCTACTAAACATTCCTATTGACATTGAATAGAACATATGAGAAGAAGAGAAAAAGATCGAGACGATAGTTAGGAACGTAATTATATCTTCAAAAGAGTATTTCTTTGTTCAATAGAACATTGATATGTATATCTATGTAACCGAGAATTGATGAATTCTTTTGTTAATATAGTTCGAGTGTTTTTCTTCTTCTTCTTCTTTTGTCTGTAATCGATCGATGTATTTACATTAAAAGAAAGATATAGAAATTAGTTATGCTATCTACTTCTCGTTCTCTATTACAAAAGAAATAGGGCAACTAAAGAACAAACAAAATAGAAACAGAGTTCATCAATCGTCGGACAATTCTCAGATGTTCAGAAGATGACTCAATACTCTCCATGATTGTTGATATTTAATGTTGTTACTACGGAAAAGTTCGGTTGACAGACACAAATGGTGATAATAATCCATCTATCTATCGCCTTTTGCTTCTTGACTATTTCTTCTTCTTCTTTTTCGTCATTCTTAGTTTGTCTTTCTAATATGTCTCTCAGTAGAGTATATGTTCGACGTATATAACATAGAAGCAAATATGAGTTATTATCCTTGATTATTCCATCAGAACAGCAAAGCCTGATGGCCTTCTTTTTCTTCTTCGTTTTTTCTTCTTTCCCTCTCTCTCTCTCTCTCTCTCTCTCACCCTCGCAGCCTTTTCTATTGACAAAAAGAAGAAATCGATGTCAGTTTTTCTTCGCTTAACGATATCTGTCTATTACTTGTGTTGTTGTTATGTTGTTATATATTATTACGGCTAACTCAACTAGTTTGAACAACTAAGACATCATTTTCATCGTTACAGAAATAATTCAATCAATCATCAAACATATCAGTTTTATCTACAGTTGTGTTCTTGAAATTCAATTAGAAATATTAAATTATATTTTCAGATTAGAATATTATTCTTCTCATAAAAAACAAAACAAAACATGAATGCAACTAATCGTTTAGCACTTCTTATAAATGATCCATCGAATATCAATAATAAAATCATGAATCATGAAACTTCAATTCAACCAAAAAGTCAGTTGACATTTCCTATTCAAGATTCTTCTCATCCTTCATCAATATTACCTTCAATCAATGCAGTTACAGCGCCATTAGTTCCACGTCGTGATACTTCATCATTGAAACATCATCGTCGACGCCATCAGATTGATCACACTCCTAAAGAGCAACAACAACAACAACAAACGTATCAACCATTATTGAATTCCTCGACATTGGACGATCTTTTTCGTGCATTAACACTTGAATGCGAACAATATTTAGCTGCAGCATCATCGTTTCAAAATAAAACCTACGGACAAATGCTTGCAAAACCTTCAGCAAAGATTCAAGCAACAGTCGAATCGAACGATGAAGATTATGAAAATCTTCATTCAATTCAAACTTCTATTCCGCCCAAGCCAATCGTCAAAACTCCTTCGCCATTGAAAACAAGTATTCAAGTAATGAGTCCATTAAAACGACATGTTGTTTCAATTACTGTCTCGTCGAAAGTTACGTCGCCAATGAAACCTCCTTCAATAGTGGCGAAACCTATTCCAACAGCAATAACAACAGTCGCGATACCAACCATAGTAAATCGTCATTCAAGCGAAGACGATTCGATTAATACATCGTCTTCAAGTACAACGCGTAAACATCGACGTCGTCGTACTCGTCGACAATTTCCTTCATCGACAGGTACACGTTCGAGTTCGTCGTCTAACGAACGAAAAAAAAGTAAAACAGACAGAAAATCTCTCGTTTCCAAACGTTCGTGTAGTACTGATCCACGTTATCAACGCGTTAAAACGTCCTATGACAACAATTTTCTCTCGCCAACATGTTCCTCTCAACAGCAAACCATACGTCGTCCTGTTCGACGTGACATTTCTCTTCAACATCCACGTTCGAATTCTCGATCCATACAAGAAACATATTCGTCTCCTCTATCCGTTCTACTAACATCAAATAAACAAACAAGCGACTTCCTCGATAATAATAATCATAATTCACATCAGCAACGGCAATCGAGGCGTTCACGTCTTGAATCTCTCAATCATAAATCATCGACATTACTCGATCGTATGCAACAACAATTCTATCGACCATCACCAACTCGAAATTCCAACAATAGAAATAACATTATTACTCATCGAATACCATCTTACCCAGTTTACTGATCGTATTTAACACCAAGAGAGAGAGAGAGAGCGAAAAAACAATCTACTCGGGGAAAAAGGTTTTTCTTTGTTTCTTTCATTCCATTTAGGCATTCCATAATTCGAATGCAATCATTTATTCAATGGTATTAATCTTGTACAACTGCTAATCGTCTCCGTCTCTACTACATCAATGGAAAAAAAAGCAGAAAGAAAAGCACGTCTTAGGCGCACACACACACACTCAAGTGCTCTATCGTTTATTTACATTAGAAGAGAGCAAAAAAAAGGATATATCATTTAGAAAATATCTCAAATATCCATCTGATTATTCTTTTGACATACTACTGAGAAAAGAATGATGATAATAATAATATCATTAGATTAGAATACGAATTCAATCGAAGATTTTTGTTAGTTTTATTTTTTTGTTTCTTTCTTTTTCTTCTGTCATAGTTGAAGTGTAATTGACGTTTATCTTTGTTGATGTTTATGTTAATAAATTTCTCATTCAAAATCGAATTATTCCCATTAGAAGATTTCGAAGTTGATACAAAAAGAAACATGCCGAATTGACCTTAAAAGATATGATAATCTATAATTCATTTGACATCTGTGAAATCTTTGTCCTGTTTTCAGATAAAAAGAAATCAATGCTCTCAGCTACTAGCATATCAATTGCGCATGTAAATGCCGAGTTTTCTTCTTAATTTATTATCAACAGTTCGATATTCAAATTGAATATCAGTGTATTCATGTCAATTGTATTGTATCTGTGTGATATTTACACGAGCAAATGTTCCTTGATCAAATTCTATGTCTTGTTTGTCAATTCTGCTACAAATTACGGCTGTCTAGAAGCAAATAACCGTGGTTTAAGGTTATTTCACTACTGATGATTATAGTAACAGACAACTATCCAATCGGAGTATTTTATTGTACGTATAAATGGCAGCTGTTCTCATTCTATAGCCTTTGGCTTTTTGTAGATTTATATGTCGTACAAAAAAAATGGTTCGAGGAATTAGCAGACAGTTGAAATAAGCTATGTCTATCAAGATCATACAAATAAAAAATAATTTATGATCGATTTCTCTCTCTCTCTCTTGTCTTATCATGTACAGAAATAAATATCAAGCACTTCAATCATATCGATATTGATAAATCTGAAAACTGACGATATGAAGCTCGTATTCTTTTTCTTCGTTACAATTCTCATTCTAGGTTAGCAATATCGATTTGAATCGTTCGATCTATTGAACTCTTTTTTTAATTTTAGTTATCACTGAGCAAGCTCCAACTACACCAGCAGGTGCTGCTGCTAGCAATGCCAAAAAGGCAACAACAGCAGCTACTACTGCTTCTACATCAAGTAAAACTTTTCTAAAACAAAACCTATCCGATCTCTTATTCAATGTTTTCAGCAAAAAGTACGACATTAGCAGTTAGTGATGATGAAAGCGAAGAAAACGACGGTAACGTCATATTTTTTTACAATGTTTTTCTATGATTTATCTGAATACAATAGGAGATGAAGATGAAGATCGTGAATATATCGGTGTCATAAATATTGATCTTCGCGATATTCTTCGTTTATTGAAACAAGAATTGGAAGCTACGGAAGAACGTCTTACCGCTGCTGTTCAAAATTCAAAAGCAACAGCTGCCAAATCAACTTAAAAGCTTTTGATTTATGAATAAGACAATATTATTGCAAGAAGAAAAGAAAAAGAAATGAACAATGTTTCGTTTTTAAGATGTCAATCGATTTCTAATATGATTTAGATTCATTTTTGCTTGATTTAGTTCGTGTTTCAATAGTTTGCATTCACTTTCAGCTTGATTTCTTAGCTAAAATATAATCACAAATAAAACTCAATCCTAATCGTTAGGTTGTTTTGTTCGATATACCTTAAGATCAGTTGTTAATCTTAGTTTAGCTTGATCAAGTTGTTGACGAATATGTTGCGTTTCGTGTTGAGTTCGTACAATTTGTAGAATTAAATTCTTTTAATAGAAATCAAAGCAGATCATTAGGAAAATTGTTCATTTATTTTTGTCTTCTTACGCCAGTTTCAGCGTCGCGAAGACAACCAACTTGAGCCGAATGTTTACATTCATTATCAATGATTTGTATGATTTTACTGTGGATTAAATCTAAATCAGTTTTTAATTGTGTTACTTTTCCTTCAATGGGCGAAGTTTTTTTCTTTTCTTGAAAGTATTTTTTCTTCCACATATCACGAGCTAAAATGAATAGTGAATTTAGCAAGAAAAATAATCAAGACAAAAACCTTCTTTTCGTCGAAGAGTAACACGTTGGTGAACGAATTTCAAATTTTTAATAATTTCATCTCGAACTTTCTCGAGCTCATTTCGTCCTGTGCGTAATTCTTGCAGACGAAGACGAAGAGATTCGACTAGAATGATTTGTTTGATTATAAAGTCAAATTAAAAATTCAATATACGATCTCGTGGTTGTTTTGGTTTGACCGTTTCTTTAGGTTTTCGTCGTTCTTCACTTAAATCTCGTCGTCGTTTGATTTCATAACTGAATAAAAACAAACAGTAGTTTCTCATTTCGAATCAGCAGCAAATACACAAACAACCACAATACAACGAACAGACATCTTCTTTACTCACGTCTTCTCATCATCATCATCATTTTCTTCGTCAGATTGACGAAATTTCGTCACTGTTGCAGCTCGTCTGTGCTCTTCAGTAGTCGTTATAGTATAAGATACTGATGATGGATTCGAACGAATTTTTCGTTCGGTTTTCATTGATATTAATGATGATGAATTTGTTTGAATACTTTGCCGAAATTCTTTGTTTATTGTTCGTGTTTCCGGACGAGAAACACTCGAATCAAGATCAGAAGTCGATTCGATCGACGATCGAGACAAAATCTCACTACTAAACAATCGAAGTACGTATAACAATCGAATATGTCGAAAACACGAGACAATAATCACATGCAAAACGAAAACAGATTTTGACAACATCAATGACAAACCCATCGGATAATTCATCATCATTAATATCAAGCGTTTTCAGAGGAGAATTCGTTTTTAAAAGACTGAAGAACAAATATTAGTATTGTTGTTAGTAATTTTTACTTTCTCTGTCGTTCTCGAAATGTTTGTCGATCTTTGAAACCTCGAAATGATGCTTGAATTCTCGTTGCTGCTACTTCGAGTTTTTCTCGATGTTTGCGTTCAGCCTCGTCTTTCTCCTGGCGACGACGTCTGCGTTTTCGTTCTCGTTCTTCTTGTTCATGTTCATCTTTTTCTTTTTGTCGACGTCGACGTTCTTCATCTTCTTCTTCTTGTCGTTCTTTTTCGAGTTTTCGTTTTCGACGCTCTTCTTCTTCTTCCTCCTCCTCTTCCTTTTCTTTTTGACGACGTTGTCGTTCACCTTCTTCTCGATCCGAAAGCAGCTTTTTCTCTTCAACAGCTCGACGCATTCGTTCGAGATCGGCTTGTCGTTGTCGTAAACGCTCCTGTTCTTCTTTTAATTTATTTAATTCTCTTCAAAACAAAATCGGATTTAAAATAACAAAAAAAACAAACAAAAAAATTACCTCGATGTAGCACTTGTCATAACGGATAAACTAAAAGAATTGAATGACAGATTATAATTAGAAGTAAAAAATTTGCTTGTTTTACTTCGGTGTTCGTTCGTCGGTATCTGAAAGCGAGAAAAGTATTTGTGTGATGAATGGAGACAAATTATTTGAATGTTTTCTATACCGGAACTGTTCGAAGTGAATTTTGTCCAACTTTTAGCGTCCGCTGATGGAACTTGTGATGAAATTCGAATTCTTCGTCGAATTTGATTGAAATCCTTTTCCAATGGAACGGGTTTTTGATGAAAATATCGTGACAATCGTGACGATTCTTGGCCGTATTCGCTTGGAACCACTCGATATCGATAATATCGACCGAAGACATAACTTGCCGATGAAAGTGCCGGTGAAACCGATGGAATATTTCCGTAATCTTCATGTCGACCTTCGAGCACATAAATCTAATAACAAAAAAAGTCATCTATCGATTGACTTCTTCGCCAAATATCTCTACTTCAGATGCTGGTGTCTAAAACACAGAATTCATTGAACAAAAAAAACGTATAAGTTTTGTTTTTTCGTTACTTGTGGAGGTCGATAATGTTTAACTTTGAGTTCATCTTCTTGACTTGGCTTAACTCTCGTTAGATTTCGTCCAACTGAACGAAGGAATATGAATTCTCGTGGAAAGAAATTCTCTCGTCCGCACAGCATTTCAATCGATTCTCGGAGTTTAAATAATTTGATTTCAGGTGACACTCTAAATTTAAAATTCAATTGAAGAAAAAAAAGAAACTCATTCGTCCCTTTCTACCGAACAAATCCTGCTGAGATAGCGTCATCCATTGCTTCATTTTCAGCTAAATGTTGCAAATTTTTCCAAATACTTTTCGGAATAATATAAACATGTAAATCAACAAGCTATTTTTCAACGAAAAAAAAAACGATTTCATTCGAAAAGAACTTGTGAGTGATTACTTGTGCTGAATCAGGCCGATCTGAATTGAGAAAATCATGTCTCGATCGACTATTCGTATAAAGAACAGGTAACAAGCCAAACTGTTCGTTTTCCAATCTTGTTTGAAGCATTTCTTATTCTTTTTCCTTTCTTTCTATTCGATTTTATACTTAATTGTAGTCACTCAATTATAAACGAATAATAAATTCTATACGATTAGTTCTCTTCAAATATATAATTCTTTTTTTCTTTATTCTTCTCTCGTTTTTTCTCTCTCTCTGATTCAAAAAACTATTGTGTTGTTATTGAATAAGACATCAACACTCTGTTTTTTTTCTTCTTAACAACTTAATGTATTGACATGCATAAAAATTTCGAATTTTTTCTTCTATTTAAAGCGACTTGAATACTTAGAAGACAAAATGATTTTTGGTTTCATTTGCATTTAATTTATTTACACAAAATTTCACTCGTTTCTTCTTTTATCGATTCGACTAAATACAAATATGTTTCGAATGAAACATAAAAACAATACGAAAACATTTGCTGTTCAAGTGGTAGTTATCGGATTGAATGATGATGAATGAGTGAATGAAATCGAAATTGTTTATTTGTTGATCGATGTGACATTGAGTGGGCGATTGTATCTTCGAGATAAGAGATTAGAAAATACATAGGCGCAAAAAAAATAATTGAGAGAGAGAGAGATAGTATTCTCGTTATATACTGATACATATGTATAAATACGCAGAACGCTTGTCCCGTTATTTATTGTACAAAAACAAGCGTTAAGAAGAACAAACATGACGACTAATCGATTTATTGGTAAGTACAAAATTCGAGAGAAGAAGACTGAAAATATGTTGAATGTACTCTCGTACTTTTTTCTAGTATATTTAACAATTTGTATGGTTATGCTTATTTTAATTGAGCAATCGTACGGAATTTATGTTGATTGTCAAGCACGTTGTTGGTTAACAACACGACGAGAACGTAATCGAGATACGTTACAAATGTGTCGAGATGAATGTGAAATATTGGAATTACTTCAAAAAGAAGATGCAAGAGAAGGCAAAGCGTACAATTACAGACAATTTAAATAGTTTTCCCCTGCTTTCATTTTGTGTGTGTATGTGAAAACTAAATGGCACAATTGATTTTTTTTTCTCTCTTTTTCTTTGTATTTTGAAAGTCGACTGTTCGACTTGATGATAACAGATGGAATTATCTGTTTATCAAATAAACAATAAGTTAACTATATTTAGAAACAAGATCTGCGCAATAATGATAGAATAATATCTCGAAGATATTTGCCTTTCATCTTCACGAAGAGGAAACAAGCTGAAGATTTATATATATATAGAATTTCTTTTATTAGCTGCTTAGAATGTTGAATACATCGTGAAAAGCAACGAGAAAACAATCGTTGTTGTTTAGTTTTTTTTTCTTTTTGTTTTTGTTAAATATTATCTATATTTAATATGGATAATTTCCTGGTGGTCCAGCTTGTAATGATTGTTGTTGTGGTGGTTGCTGTTGTTGAGGTGGTAATTGTTGTTGATGAAGACCTTGTTGAGGTAACTAAAAAACAAAATGATGACAAATGAAAAACAGAGAACATAAATTGATTTTTATACATGTTCGACTTTTCGTTCTTTCGATTCGGACCATGGTTGAGTGACTTGTTCTTCGTCTTTGGGTTGTACGATGGAAATATGATCAGGTAATGGTTTCTTGGCACCTTTGCCTTCTTTGGTATCGTATGGTAACATGATTTTAACTTTAATACCAAGTACACCTTGACGTAAAAGAACGTGTCGAACAGCGTATTGAACATAATCATTGACTGGATCACCTGAGTGAATCATCAAACCATCGAGGAATTTCATAGCTTTAGCACGTTGACCACGAAGTTTGCCTGAAACGATGATTTCGCAACCTTGTGCGCCCGATTCCATGATGTAACGAAGAACACCGTAGCATGCTCGACGAACTGGAAGGCCACCCATAAGTTTGTAACGTAACGATTCAGCTTGGGCAATGGCACATAGACCACGTGTAACGACTTTTTGTGCGAATAATTCGATGGAATTTTCAGGATAATTGAAACGTTTTTGAATAACAGATGTTAATTCTCGAATACGACGACCTTTTTCACCAAGTACTTGTTGAGTTTTGGTTGCCATGATGATGATTTCGGTTCGTTGAGGTGTAACACGAACTTCGAGACCTGAATAACCATCTTCGGCTAATTCACGTGTAAAAAATTCGTTCAATTCAGCGTGAAATACTCCTTCACGGATGAACTAACAAATAGATTTGAGGAAAAGAATTATTTGTTGAAATCGTATGAAGAAAAATTACTTTTCGTTTTTTTGTGATATTAGTTGCTGTGGCCATGTTTGAATGGTCGAGTTATTTATCTTAAAATTTAATGACAGAAAATTCGAAATTAGTAAACAAAACAAAATAGAATTAAAGCAAAAGAAAAACTGAAACCGTGTGCGTGTGTTTATAATCGGTTTTATTCATTGGTGACGAACAAGAACTAATGCATAGAGATTTCAATTTGATGAATTCGTTTAAGAAAATAAAAAAATGATTCGATAGAAATTATTTTTATTTTCAGAAATTTAGAAAAATAACATCGATTGATATATGATGGAGGACAGTAAACATTGTGGATTTGGATAAACAACTGTCGGATACTGACATCTATCGAGGTTTTCAAAAAACCGCATTCTAAATGATCAAAATGACATTTTCGAGAACATAATCAATTCATTTTAAATGCTAAACAATTCATATTTGATATAAAAATCATTTTTCTAGTTCAATTGAATTAGGTCAGTATCGGTCACTACTCACTTATTATCTTCACATAGTAATTCAAAAAGAAGAAGAAGAAATACCATAATACTCTTTCTCATTCATCTTAACACTATCTTGAGAATACGAATAGTGACAAAATTAAGTTTTGTTCACTATGTTCAATGACGCCATCTTTCTAGTTGCTAGTTGAAGAGAGGCTATTGCCGGTGGTAACATAGATGTGTGATTGACAACTTATGTTTCTTCTTTTTAACTTCGATTAATTTTTGCAAATAATAACTGATAATGGTTGAAACTAGATCGAGTTTCAGTGGATCATCATCGGTAGATCATCAACTTGCAGCGGCAAGTGATGATGCCGATGATTTCGAACTCTATCAACGAGTCGAACGAATCGAGTTCGTATCGAGAAAACAACGTTAAATCATTTCATATTCTATCGTCTTTTTAGGCGTGAGATCATTGAATTGACATTTGAAAATAGTATTTTCGAAAATAATTTGGAACGGAAAAAATCCGAACCAATTACCATCGTACCACAAGCCGCAGCAAATGCTTCCCAAACTACAACTCCAACCGGTTCTGCTCAAGATTTATCAGCACCGATGGGCACGACACGTAGCGATCGTCTTTCACGCAAACGCTCGAAATCACGTAGTACCCAAGGTGATTTTCGTATTCAACTAACACTCGATCAAAAACTTGATATTGTCGTCTCGGAATATGATTATGCTAAAAACGAACGAGCTCGTTTCGAAGTTGCAACCGAGAAGAAAATCGATCAACTCGAGGTTTGATCTATTTCAATCAGACCATCGAATATTCTCGTTGTTTTTTTCAGTCTGATGTCGAATGGATCGAAGCTGAAGTTATGGATTTCGAATTAGCTCTCACGGAATTTCTTAAAACAAAAGACGCATCTGTCGATCGACGTACACGGAAATTAATCGGCGAGAAAATCGAACGATATTTCAACGAACGTGTTAAAGCACGTGAATCATTGATCAATAAATTACGTGATCGTTCATCGGGCTTGAAACGTCAAATCACACGTTTAGAAACTCAATTAAGACAAAAAGAAGAAATGGGCGAAACATTGCATGAAGTCGATTTTAATCAATTACAAATTGAAAATAAACAATTTCTTGATAAAATCGATGAGAAAAATATCGATTTAATTCTTTTGAAACGACAAGTTGGCAAAGCAACACAATCCTTAAATCGTTACAAAGATGAATTACACAGACAAATCAAAGAACTAGCAGATATTGAACAGAGAATCGACAAACAGACGAATTTATATGCACATGCTGAACAAGAAATGGTCGAAGCTAATTACGAACAATCACGAGCAGCTAAAGTTCGTCATCATCTTGCTGAACAAACGGAAAATTATCAAGTACCTGAAGTATTAGATTATGTTAAAAAGAAAGCGTTACTTTATAATCTTGAACGCGATTGTGAAGTTTGGGAACGAAAAGTTGAAATTGCTTCCGTAAGTTCTTTGAATGTATCATTGATAAATTAGAAAAAAACAAACATTATGTTTTCTTCTAGATGGCTTTACAACAAACGAAACAACAATGGCAAAATATTCAACGTACAGCTGAATATCAAAATAATCCGACGAATTGGAATAATGAACTTCAAGCTCGATAGATTTATATTTTCTCTTGTATAAAAAGAAAAGAAAACAGCATTTCTATTCTTTAATAATAAAAAAATGAAAACCAATATTAGAAAAAAACGAAATGGTGCGTTGGCCGGGAGTCGAACCCGGGTCGGCTGCTTGGAAGGCAACCATGCTAACCGTTACACCACCAACGCTTGCTGCATTTCGATTCTATTACAGCATAATAATTTCGTCCACGTTTTGTGCTTCGCTTGAATTTGATAAAGAGGAATCAATTTTTTCAAAAGTACATTGATCTAACTGAAATAAAGTTTACGAAACGGAGAATCAAGAAAAATATTAATTTAGCTAAAAGAAAAAACCTCGATTTATTAATTATATAATTAAATATTGTGCACTGAGTAATGTTTGAATAACAGTAATGAATTAATAAATAGTGTAATTTGTTTACATCATGTTTTCTGTGAGAATGTTACGGATTTATTGTTTAGAATTGAATATTATTTTCTTCTATTAAAAGATTTTAGAATGTTGAATGATTTTGTTCTTTTATAGGAATCGTATTTGGATGTCTACCAATGTATGGTCTTCGTTCATCTTCGCTCACATGTTTTTACAATTCTACTTGCTTAAATGATGTAGCTTATTTTATCGGTACAAATAGTACTTTGGATCCTCTTAATAATTCAATATCATCAATTTCTTTTGGCACATTAATTGACGAATTATTTATTGAAACATGGGACAATTCAAGTAATTATTCAAATCATTATTCTACTTGTGCACCATTAACATGTCAGTATAGCTACACTGATCATGAATACTGCTATCTCTTCAGCTTTTTTTCCTTTCTAAAAATATTTAATCATGCAATACAAATAATTGTTACTTATATCAGCTTACTCAAACTCTTTTCATTGTTTTTTTTCTTTAAATAACAACACCTGGAATTTTCCATTAATTACTCATAATAGTAATAAACAACCCCTGCCATCTATTCGTTTCCTTACCTACATAGTTTCTTTTGGATAAAAATAGGTACAAACATAAAATCAACTGTGAATCCCATTAGAAAGTATATTCGTACATTGTGAATAATCCTTTTTATGGTATAATGTTCTGCAAATTTTGTTTATGATTCATATTGAGTCAGTCGTTGCTATGGTAACGTGAAACAAGGAGCGCGCTCAATGATCTCCGCCTCCTCGTGTGCGAGATACTTAAAACAACAGTTTTCTTTTCAAAGGTCATTTGAAATTTTACGTAATTGAAAAAAAAACGTGAATCATGTTGAACAAGTATCATGGTTCAGAACCTGCATTGCATATCAATGAAATTAATGTTTATGATAAATATAAATTCATGGAATGCATTGGCAAAGGCAGCTACGGTGAAGTTTGGCTTGTTTTACCCAAAAAACCCTCGCCACATAAATCATTTCGACGACAAAATGTTCTCAAACGTTTGGATCTTCGTCAAACATTAGCTGCTGATGTCGAAGCTGCTGAACGTGAAGCCAAACTACTATCAACTCTTGAACATCCAAATATTGTTGCGTATACCGAATCATTTCGTTCGAACGATGGTTTTCTCAATATTGTCATGGCTTATTGTGAAGGTGGAGATCTTTATACACGATTAAAAGAAAAGAAAAAGAAAAAAGAGCCACTAGCCGAAGATCAAATTATCGAATGGTTTATACAAATTTGTATGGCTTTACAAGTAAAACAATTGCATATTCTTTTTTCTTCCTTCTATACAATTTCGTTTTATTTTTCAGTACATACATGAGAAGAATATTCTTCATCGAGATTTAAAAACTCAAAATATTTTTCTAACAAAAAATGAAATTGTCAAAGTCGGAGATTTGGGAATAGCGAGAGTATTGGATTCAGAAACTGATCTTGCAAAGACTGTTATCGGCACACCGTTTTATATGAGTCCGGAAATCTTTCTATCACAACCATATGGACAAAAGGTATATTGAATAATAAAAATTCTATTTTGTTCGTCATTATTTTCTTTTTCGATTTTCTTAGTCGGATATTTGGTCACTTGGAATCTGTGTTTATGAAATGACGACGTTTGAACATGCGTTCGCAGCTGAAAATGTCAATCGATTAGCATTGAAAATTACTCGTGAACAAGTTCGTTATTTTGTTTTACCAAGTCCGAATAAAAAAAGAATTTCTTTTTTCAGACACCACAAATTTCAAAAGTTTATAGTCGACCATTGAGAGAAATCATTACTTCAATGCTACGAAAAGAACCCGACAGTCGACCGACAGCAAAAAGTATTCTTCAGAGTAAATTCATCAAAGAACATATTTTACGACTATTAAAAAAAGCACAAGCAAAGTAAACATTTTTTCCTTCATTTCTTTAATTATTTTCAAATATTTAGATGTCAAAAACCAACACAAGTCAATTCTCAGCCTATAGTAACTGTTTCTCCAGTGTCTTCACCGTCTCGTCCGGCGAGTGGTGCATCGAATTCAGTTGCACCACGAAATCGTTTATCGAACCATAATCATAGTACTCCTGTTCTACCATCGTATCCTCTCCTTCCATCTTCACATTCTCGACCTTCATCGTCGATTGAAAACAATCGTTCGGCGCCTGTTGTCGAACCAAGTCCATCGAACGAATCATTCTACAGTGATTCACGAGTTCGTCGTCGTTTACAAGCACGTCGTAGTTCTCCACTACCGTCTGTCAATAACGATGAAAAAGATCTTCGATTTCTCTCGAATGTCAGTCATAATGATACTCTGCAACGTATTCGACGTCATCGATCAGCACAACAACATCAACAACGTTCGTCATCCGACGAACAAGATCAATCGCCGAATCGTTTCTCTTCTCGTGAAAAATCTCGACCGGCCGAGTCAGCAGAGTCGAATGCAAACGCATCTCGACCTCCCCAAGCTGCTCGAGTAACGAAATCCTACGATTTAAATCAAGGTGCCAATTCGAGCGCGCGTCAACGTCGACGAGAGAGTAAATTATTTTCATCATCAAACGAATATTTAACTGCAAATGATTCACCGAGTCAAACAGTTAAACCAGCTGAACTCTCGCAAGCGAATTCACAGGAAAATCTCAACGAAGAAATCGAAAAGAAAAAAGAAGGGTAACAAAAAGCATAACGAATGGAGATTCCGTTTGAACTCGATTTACGTTTTTGTTTTTGTTTTTCAGGGAAAAGGATATGAATGATTTCGTTTTTCAATTAACAGCCACGTTGCAATTACCAATTCTTCAGGTACTCGATCCGAATCAGTTGAGAGATAACGAACGAACGATTTGTTCGGCGGCATTACAAGAAACGAGATATCTTCATCAACGTTGTCAACAACTTCGAGAGTAAGATTTGGTTTTTTGTTCGAGTGAAAATATTTTCTTTTCTGTAGAAATTGTCTTCAGGAAATTAGTCCGAGTAAATTAAAACGCGTTCTGAAAATCTTAGAAAATGTTGACAACACAGATGTTGAGGTAAGACGAATTAGATCTTGTGAAAATGCACGGAAAATTTGCTGTTTTTAGGAAGAAATCATCATTGAACTTGGTCAGGCTTTGTTCAATAAATATGGTGCACTTATATTCGCATTGAGATTCTACGAAGATGATCTACTCAGACATGCTTAAAGTCCGGTTGTCATTTTGGCTTATATCAAATCAGTGAAAATCGGTGTTGAACTCCAAATTTTTGTCTTGGAGACTATTCGTATTTATTTGTTCGTACTATTTGTTTCTTTCTGCAATGACAGTGTCACTGTGAATGTTTGTAAATCTCTAATATTACGCATATATCTGTTTTTCGTGCAAATTTAAATGATAAATAAAATAAGAAATCATCTGATACGAGCGACATCACTGGACATCGATCGATGTCCAATAATGTTCAGCATATATTCAAATTTTATTACTATTTATATTGTAATACTTATGAATTCAACGATTCGAACGGTTTCGTTTTTACGAGTTGGCAAACGTCGATTAGAAATCTTTCATAGAGCTTGTTCGAAATTCAATCTCGTTGTTCTCGAACAACCAACTGCTGATTGTTGTTCGATTTTAATCGATGATGAACTCGACTATCTTTCGGCGAGTAAAATTATTCAGAATTTCAAACTATCGACAACACCTATTCTTATTCGAACACAATGGTTAAGTGATTCGATTAAACAGAATCAACTTCTATCTCACCAATCGTATATTGTTCACGCAGTACCAATTCATTCAAAAGAAGAAAAAGTAACGTCAGCAGCGAATAAAGTTGTGGAACAAAGCCAGTTGAAACGAGAACGATCGGTTTCATCATCGAATTCGGATACTGATGATGAACGAAATCCAAAAAAAGTATGAAGTCAATCGAATCAATCGAAAGAATTTTTTTTGTTTGAATTTTGTAGAATTATAAAGAGATTCAGCCGATTCAACCAGGTGACTTACCACGAACAGTAAGACAAGACGAATCTATTTTTCGTTTTATCTAGAAATACTTTCAGACTGGCATATGGTTGTGCTCGGAATCTTCAACAGCAACGCCTGTTGTTGGAAATCCAAATGAAAAAATAATCGAAAAACTACGTGTAAATGCCGAATGATGATTTGAAATTCATTTTTATTTAAAGTTTTTTTCAAGGAAATGTCGAAGATATATTTAATTACGAATGACAAAGGTCGTAGTATCGCCTATCAAAAAGCTATCGAAGCTCTCAAACGTTGTACGCACCCAATTCGAACTTATGAAGTACAGAAAAATCATCGATTCGATTTTGTTTTTATCTCAAGTTCTATTCTCTCCAAGGAAATCAAAGCTTTACCCTATGTCAAACAATCTCTCGCTGATAAAATCTGGGAAATCATTCGTACTGATGATCTAGTTAAATTGTCTGCTTTTCAATCACGTGATGATGTGTCAACATGTAAAAAAAACATCTTGGAGTACTTCGTAAAGTTATGATTTCATTGTTTAGTGTCTCTCTTTGCTGGTGTTTGGGGAGCTGGTGTTGAAACAAGTAAACAATGGTTTGCTCAAGGTTTTCGTACGTTAGATCATCTACGACAACGAGCTCGTCTTACTCGAACTCAACAAATTGGCTTGAAGTATTACGATGATTTTAATACTCGTATTCCTCGAGATGAAGTCACTCGAATTGAAACAATCGTAAGACAAACGGCTGATGAAGTCGTACCAGGTTTAAGGATTGAAACTTGTGGAAGTTTTCGTCGATTGAAATCTTCTTGTGGAGATATTGATATGTTAATTACAGTCAAAGATGGAAGAAAATATAATCATGAAGCTATTCTCGCACCATTAATTGACAAATTAAAACAAATTGGTAATTAATTTCAATGATTAAAGAAGAAACGTTGTTCTTTTTTGTTCGTTTCGAAGGCTTTCTAACCGATGATTTAGTTAATCATTCGGAAACGTCGTCTTCAACAGCAAATACATCGAATCAAATGACTTATTTTGGTGTCTGTCGATTATCTGAACCAGAATCACTTGTAAATACAATTCATTTCTGAAAATCATTTTAATAAATATTCACTTCTTCGCATTGAATTACGTAGCATCGTCGAATTGATCTGATTTTAGTTTCACCCAATGAATGGGCTTGTTCATTACTCTACTTCACTGGTTCAGCCGCATTTAATCGTTCAATGCGTCGTTTAGCTCGACGTTTAAACATGTCACTGTCACAACATGGACTCTACAATGGTGTTATGCGAAAAGTATGACGAGTTAGCTACTTATTTTCGTCACAAACAACATTGATTTTGATTTATTCAAGGGAGTCGAAAAAATTCACATGGGACAAGCGTTGGACACACCAACAGAAGAGTCTATATTTCGATATCTCAACCTTCCATATCGATTACCGGAGGATCGTGATCATTAGTTTCCGTTCTATTTTTGTCGAGCGGCATTAACTCGTTCTTTCTTATTCAATAAACGTCTTAATTTTCGATAATCTTTCTCAGCTTGCTGTAAACTCGATGGAAATGTGTGATGTTTTTGTAGTTGTTCAATTGTTACCATTAATGAATCGTCAGCTAAATAATTCGGAAGATCATTTACAATGGATTTCATGTCGAGCTTTTCAGTCGATTGTACTGTTGGTAGAGGATTCGGTTCGGGAGGAGGAGTCGTGTTTTGTTTTGGTTCAACAGAAACTGGTGTCGTTTCTCTCTCTTTCAATACGGAATGTTGAATAGAAGGTAGAGGAATTTTCGTATCTTGTTTCGGTTTTAAATTTCCAACTAATTGCCAAAGCGAATTATATTCGCCACTTTTGATAAGCATAATTCTACTGACAGAATCTCGATTTCAATTTAACAAAAAAACAAACAATTCTCAATTGTTACCGATCGCATTTTACACTGCTAAACATTTGTGGTAGTAAACCTTTTGGTTCCAAATTAATAGTGATCGCTGTTGGATCGCCAATATCTTTATCTTCAACATGAAACAGATCGATACATTCTCGTTGAAATGCATTCGTTCCGTTTGTTAACGAATCTTTCAAATGAATTGGTCCTTTTATAAATAAAATCTTCTCTCGTTTTTTTCTTTCGTTTCAAAAAATCTTCTTTTACCAATATTTCCTTTTGTTCCAGTAATATTCACAGTGAAATTGACTTTTGCTTCGAATAGCATTTTATCTGATGTATGTGTTGCAATGTAATAACAAACTTTGTCGAGCGCTACTTTCGAATGTGCATTCGGTTTGAATTCTTTTTTCGGTTGTTCTTTATTTAGAATAATATATTTCAAATTAAATTGATAAATAATTGCATTATGAATGATAAACATTGAGTCTAAGGTTAAACTATGTTCTCGGTCGGTTTGATCGACACGTAGAGAAACTGATCGAATTCGGCCAACTTCAGATGCTTTTATATGAAATAGATCCTTAACAATCGAAAAACAATTTGTTTTCATTGAAATACAAATGACTTTTGATTTACTGTGCGTTTACTAGTAAATTGATGATCAGGATAGTTTTCAGATTTGGATAGTTGTTGTTCAGTTGATGATGGTAATTGATCACCATGAAATTCAATATAAACATTTGCTTTTGTACCCTCGAGATTTCTGATAATAACATAGTATCGACCGATTGTCGTTGTATTTCTAAGAAATAATTGCGAAACAAGAAAATGATTTTGATTTTTCGAAAATAAGAAAACAACAAACGCATTCATTTGTTTATTTAATATGTTTGTTTCGTAGGTTTTTTCGATAGGAAACGTATCACCATATTCACGAGTGATTGGAAGAGATTCAGGTTCGAATTTGATCTCAATATATCGATCGATTTTCATCAATCGATTGAGCAGAATACGTCCTTCACAAATAATTGATTCGACAAGATATGAAATCTATTTACCTGTAAATGAATAACCATTATGAATGACAAATAACCATTCAATCGACCATTGAACATTCGATTGTGGAATTTCGGAATACAGTATCAAATTTATACGTTCGATTTTTTCGATATTCTTATCGGTCCATTGACAAATATCGAATTGATATTTTTGATTTGTTAAAATAGATTTCAAATTCAATTCGATCTCTTGTCCATTTGAACCGAATAAAGACAATTTTGGATGAGTATCTTGTGTACATGGGAAAAAGCCCGTTTTTATAAAAACATAATACAAATGTTCTACAATTTCGAGCAATCAAAAACATAAAAATCATTATCAGAACACATTGAAACAACCTTGAGATTCAAATGATGGATCGATCATATCGATAGTCGTCGATAGATTCATTGAAGGTACAAGAGAATAATCCGCATTCGTATCACGATACACACGAATAGCTCAAAATAAGATCAGCTAGTTTTAGTTTTCGATTCAAATTTTAAAAAAAAGTATCTACAGTCAATCAAATAGATCTGTTGATATTTCCATTCTGTAAATTTCGCATTGTAATTCGCATGAAATTCAATTTGATTGATTCGTCCAATGTGAATATTCGATCGAAGTAGGAAAATATCGAGTTGATTCTCTTGAAATGCTTTTGAATACGACTAAATTCGAATCAACAAGTCGAATTTTTCTTCGTCTATGTTTGTTACTACTTGTGATTTTCCTAATGATAATTTTTCGCTTTCACCTCTGCTGCCTTTTATTCGAACAGTTAAATTTCCATCGGGATCTCCAGAGATCGTCTTTAGAATTAAAATATAATTCATACCGATTTTCAAAATTAAGAGAAAAAAAAAGAAAATTAAACAAAATGCGCCGTTTTTATTCTTATAACCAAACAACACGCAAAAAAGAAAAATATTCATCAAACATTTTCGATGTCGCAGTTACTCCAAGATTTTTCAAAGTTTCGAAATTAAAATTCGTTGAATTCCTTGTAAATTCATTCGTTATTTTCGAAAGTAAATCATATTCTATGATTAAATTTGATAAACACGGTAGATTCATGGTTTTTTTCGTCAAAAATAATTCAGCATAATCAACATGTGCAAATTTTAAATCAAGTAGAACAAGATGCGGAAACGTAATTTGAGTAACTGGATCTTCGTTTGTCAAAATCAAGAATTGTAGCAAAGGAAACGCTTGAGAAACAATCGAAAAAAGTTCATATCCAAACGAACTTGTATCTACCATTGTTAAATATCGTACTCTACGAAATACTCCACCTTGAAAACAATTATCAAGTTCGTAGAAATATTCAAAATCATACGGCATTGTATAAATATGACATGTACCATTTTTCTCTGGTAAATTAATTGTAATCGATGAAACAACATTTAGATTAAACTTTTCAAGAAAACTACGCTCCATATCTTGACTTGTTGGGAGTTTAAATAGATTTTCGCTGTCCATAAGTTTTGTTTTGATATTGAATGTGAATTTCTGTAATTTTGTCAGATGAACAATGAATTCATCGAATAGTTCGTGAGCATCAATAAATCTCGGGTGATATCGCAATTCTGTTAGATATAATCGTAATTCTTCAAGATTTATCATTCGACAAAGTAGTGGGACAATTGCCGAATTAAAACAACTCATTTTTCGAAGCACAGTTAAAGAAAAACATTTTAATTTCGTCAATTTTTCCTAAAAGTTGACCAATATATAAAATCTTAAATTTCATTTTGATATTTACTCCTGTGTTATTATAGGAACGACTAACTTCTCTACGAATCGATTCAATAGTAACATTTAATGTGGTTAACGATTTGAAACGCCCGTCAAGTAAAATAAAAATATCAACAATATCGAAAACATTTATTTGTAATTTGACTAAAGTCGACGATACACAATTGTTCAATAACGACGCACAATAAACAGAAATGAAATATTTTCGCGTGAGATACATATCGCCAAAGTTAAATTCAACTAAATTTTCACATAACAATACGAATAAGACAAATATATTTGCCACTATTTCGAGTAGCCAGTTTCGAGGTTTTCTCATATCGATCTGTAGATGTGTTATTTGCTTAATGAGAATAGAACGAATAACTTCACCGTCTAGAATTTATTCAATTATTTCAACAAAATCAGATGAATTGAAATTGATTACTTTTGATATATTGATCAAGTATTTTTTCGTCAAAATTAACCAGTGATAATGAATGAAGTTGTGAATAATTTCTGCAAAGAATTTCTTTTGTAAAACATTGATCAATAGTAAGTTTCTGTACGAGACTATGAATTCGAGATACCATTTCCTTACAAAATCGTGATGCACTTTCAACATTGGTTGATAACCTTGTATTGTCCCATAATATCATATTGGGCATATACGAGAAATTTAGATTACGAATATGGACATGATCAAATGCTAATTCACGCAAACGATGATGCATGTAGATAATGGAATGAAACACCTCAATTTGTTTAAATTGTTTCCAAATGATCGATAAAATTTCATCTGGTAAATCAAATAGATTCATTTCAAGGCTGTGTGTACGTATAATCTATGCAAGACATTCTTTATATTTCCTTAGTTTTATTTCAAAGGGCAATATATTGGCAATCATATTTTTCAATGAAGAAGACGACGACGATGACAAAAGATACAAAGTTCAATTCCAATGCATATAAAGACAATCGTAGCTGCCATGGATACTGTTGACTTTTGCATTGATGTTAGAAACCCTGTTCGAGGGAAAGAAAACTTTTATGAATATTAATTTATTGTTTTATTCGATAATAGCATACAAGAATACAGAAGAATAAAAGAAAGAAAAATGTGAGAATTTCTAATGAACGTTTGCTCGACGTCGAAGTTTGTCGGCGTAGAAACTGGGTTTTTCTCCTTGGAATGTGTGTGTATATAATTGATGGTATTGTTTCGATGATTTAACTTCATCGATTAAATAGGCTTTCTTTCGAACAATGTCGTCAGTTGGATAGATTGGTTTTGTAATATCATAATTCGATGGCACGAGAAATTGGCGTGAATTCGACATTGAATTTTTTGTATTGACCGATGTTTTTGATTTGCGAGAGTTGAGGAATGAAGTTTATTTGATCTTCTTAAGTTTCACGATGAAGAGGAAAAATAAAGAGAACATAAAAAAACCTCTTTGATCAGAGAAAAAAAGAAAGAAAAGCAAAAAATCATGACTAATGCACAACAATTTTGCAGTCAAAGAAATTCAGTTTCTATATATGATGATTATCAATTTATTAAACAACGAAAAACTACACCATCTATACACAAATATTCATCGATTGGACGTTCTGTGTACTTTAGTGATTCATTTTTTAAACTACTATCACTACTGTTGTTGCATCAGGTTTTCGTTTTGTGATATTTACTGATGCTTTCTCGAGTTCCTACTCGTCAATTATCTGTTCTCGGTTCTATTCCACAAAATTCCCGTCTACGTCGTTGGCTTGATGTGTACGAAGATTTTGTCGGTTTAAAAGAAGTAAAACAAGCTCAAAATACTGTCAATGAAGTACAGTAAGATCGTGTCATGTTCAAATTTGTTTACATGTCGATTTTTGTTTTATTTTTCATATTCAGGCCGAACGATCTTTCATAGAAACTCAAGTAGCTCGTCGAACTCATGCCGACGATTTGTCTCGAATTCAAAATGAATTAACTCGCGTTCGAAACGATATGGATCGATTATCTCGACGTGATCAAGCTTATTTAGAATTATTTCAACGACAGATTGATTTAGAAAATCAAGAACGAGAAGCCGAAAGTAAATTAAGAGAACAAGACAATATCGAACGAAACTTTTTTTCGGCATTACAAATTGCCTTGAGAGAAAGTCAAGAAAAGGAAAAAATGAGAATCGAAAGAACGAAATATTGGTCAATTACAGGTTCAGTTATTGGAGCATTAGTCGGCATTATCGGTAAGAAATTTGATTTGAAATATCAACTGCAATGTTTTTGTTGTTGTTTGTTCAAGGTGCAAGAATAGCAGATGGTCGTCGAAAAGAACAATTTCGTGATATTGCTCTTGAATTACAGCAACCATACGAAGAAACATTCGGTAAACAAGATCATTCATTTCAAGAGCTTAGAAATGAATTGATAACTGCATCTTCGAAAGAATATGAACAGCTTTTACTTTTAACAAAACAGAGTGAAGAACGTCTTCAAACAAAAATCGTCTTTCAAACTGGTGTTATGTTAGTTTCTGTTAGTTGTTTAACATTGATTATTTCGTATTTTTTAAATCGTTAAATAAAAAGAAAAGGACAAAAATTGAACTGTTTCAGATGTTTCGAGTGTTTCGCGTAGGACTAAGATTTTTATCATCAAACGTCCGCGAAACAGGATCTGTGAAGCGTTTTTCTCGAGAAAAAGGTTTCGGTTTTATTAAACGAGATAGTGATGGTCAAGATCTATTTGTACATTATCAATCGATTGTTGGAAAAGGATTTCAAACACTTCAAGTGATTTATACAAATGAACCATTAAAATCCATTGTTTTCGAAAATCATGTTTTTAGGAAGGACAACAAGTAGAATTTCAAGTTCACAAAGGAACTAAAGGACTTGAAGCACGAGTAAGATTTCGATTTCAAAGGAAATCTTTTCATTGCTGTTGTGCTTTTGTTTTTATTGGATGTACATGTAAAAAATGCGATATCTGATCAAAAGAAACCAATAAAATCTTCGAGCAATGAGAAACATACTGGTATCATTCGAAAATTAGTGTAAGTTCAAAAAAGGAAACATTTGGCTATGATTTTGGTCGTTTTTTTTGTTAGGAAATCTCGTGGTTTTGGTTTTATAACTCGTAAGAGTGATGGTGCTGATTTTTTCGTTCATTCTCGATCGATTTCTCCGAATGATTTCGATCAGCTCAATGAAGGAACCGAAGTCGAATTCACCGAACACGAAACAACTCGTGGTTTAGAAGCAAAAAATATTCGAATAAAAAATTCAAACTGTTGATTAACATTCATAGATTTATTCTCAAAGACAAAGCAGAAAAACAACAAAATAACTTTTCTTTAATATTGTCTTCGATAAGCTCCTAACGGTTCGACATTACCAACGAAAAAACTCTCATCAAAACGTTGTTCCGATCGACGTCCCATATCGTATCGACAAGCTTGAGATGCATTTCTTATTCCACCATAGATCGACTCGGGACCGTTGACAAAACCACCGTACGACGATGTGCCGTACATTCGTGATAGATTATCGACATAACATGTTCGATAGATAATAAACAAAGCAATCGATGTGCCAATGATAAATATAATCGAAATCGCTGCTATGATTGTCGAACGTTCGACTGAACCTTGTGCAGATAAAGATGTACGACCGTAGAGTGCATCTAAAGCGAAACACGTATTGAGTTTGTTTGAAACGAGAAAAGGATTTATTTACCGTATGGTAATTTATGTTTATTCGATGGTTGAGGTAGAGGTGCTTCGATGGCGAATTGCTGTTGAACTTGTCGAAGTTCGTAATTGCGATTCGACGATGAATCGAATGAATGTGAGAGATCATCGATTAGTCGAGAGAATCGTGTTTGTCGATCGTATTCATCGAATGTTTGAGATGTATTCGATTTTCGATTGTTCGTTCGAGATATTTCTGGGCAAAGACGCTAAAAAAAAATAAATCGAATATAAAAAGTTAAAAATCATCAGTCGATTTTGTGTAAATGACTTCTTGGCAATTTTCAATTTGACCCGAGCAAATGCCAATTGAACATCGGAGATAAACGATGGATGTCGTTTGAAATTTACTGATTTGAAATGTACTACTTTTTAAATGATACGGATCGAGACGTTGAAAACGAATCGAGAGACGAGAATCCAATGCTGGACAACGATCGGTTAATAACGAGACTTTTTCTAATTTAATATCATTATCTGAGACACTCGATGAAATCGAACAATTTTCAACAATAATTTGATGACGATTAGAATCGTAATCAGCTAGGAATAGAATTTCGAAAATAAAAGTGAATTTTATTTGTAAAAACAAACTTGTTCGATATTTAATCTCGACAAATAATCGATCGCCAATAAAAACCGAATCGCCATTATTGATCAATCGTTGTTGATTGACATTATACAATGCAAGGACTAAATCGCCTTGTTGACTTACTCGATTGATAATCATCGGTGTCATTGTCATCGGTGCAATACTAAGAATAATCCCGAGATTCGAAAACAGAAACAAAACAAAAATATTTGATTACTTTTTTCTAAAAGGTTGAGTAACTGGAAAAATCAATTCTAATGACGATGAACTTTCAGTTGGCCGTTCTCGTTCTTGACATAATTCATTATCCAATGGGCAAAAACATTTGTCCATTTGATCATCAGAATCATCGTCAAGACAAATGCCATTACGTTGCATACATGCTGCACAGGTTTCATCAATCGATGCGTTGATAACTCGAACTGCAAACATTTTATTGTTAGAAAAAAAAACAAATTTTGTTTGTCTACGAACCACAATGAGTTTTGTTCATTGCCATATATTGATCTTTACAAACACAACGAAATGCATTTCCACCAATACGTTTGCAATTAGAGTTCAGACTTGCACATGTCCCCGGCATGCAGAAATCTCCGAGGTTATGCTGAGATTGAACATTAGCTAATAAAAAGAAATAATGAGAAAGGTGTTAGCTTGAATATTTAATTTTAAAATGAGCAAACCTCGTCGTTTAGCATGAGTTACGATTAAACAAGAACAAATTATGATGAATAAATTCAATTGAAACTTGAACATGATTGAATCGATTGTTGAAATAAAATGTGATCAAGTTCGATTGACTTTGTTTTATTGTTTTTTCTTTCGTTACTCGTTATGATTAATCCTTATGTCATAATCACTCTCGATACTCTCTCTCTCTCTTTCTCATATCAAAGCTAATTATTATCGTACTTCTTCTTTTTTTCTCTTTCGATCCGATCATCATATGTCCACCACCTACTGGACGATGTCATCGGAATGTTACTACGGATTCAAATCGGTTTATTTACTTTAAAAAAAAAGAACTACACTTTGTATTGGTGATGTTTTCTTCTTATCAAATTAGAACAAACAGAGATTATTTATCTCAGAATAAATATAAACAAATATGTTTGCCTTTCTTATATAAGTACGCATATACATTTATTAAAATCGCCTCTGACGAGAATAAGAAAAAAAAGACATGTTATTAGTTTTTATTCTTTCGATTGTGAGTCAATTTAATTCCATTAATGCACTTGATAATGGACTTGGCAAAACTCCTCAAATGGGTGTGTGTGTGAAATCGAAACGAAATAGTTTGTTCGTATCTATTGTTTTTCTATTCAAGGATGGAATAGTTGGAACCATTTCGGATGTGATATCAATGAAACAATCATTCGTCAAACTGCAGATGCACTTGTTTCTACCGGTCTAGCCAAAGTCGGTTATAATTATGTGAATATTGATGACTGTTGGGCATTGTCGCGCGATCCGTCAACACATGCTATTATACCGGATCCAGCGACGTTTCCATCCGGCATAGCAGCATTGGCAGATTATGTTCATTCGCGTGGTCTTTTATTCGGACTTTATTCGGATGCTGGCACAAAAACGTGTGCTGGCCGACCTGGTTCATTAGATTACGAAGATATTGATGCACGAACTTATGCTCAATGGAAAGTCGATTATCTTAAATACGATAATTGTAATTCACATGTAGCTAATCATACGCTGAAAGAACGTTATGAACGTATGCGTGATGCATTAAATCATACGGGCAGACCGATATTTTATTCAGCTTGTGAATGGGGTGATTTGCTGCCAGCACTGTGGTTTCGTTCGATCGCTAATTCATGGCGTACGACTGCCGATATTTTCGATCAATGGATTTCAATGACATTTAATATTGATATAAATAATTTATTTGCTGATTTTGCTGCACCACACGGTAAAAAATAGAAAGTTGACATAGATAGAGGGTATACTTTTTTTTTCTTCTTCTTTCCGATAGGTTTCAATGACCCCGATATGTTAGAAGTTGGAAATACCGGCATGACATTAAACGAATATCGTTCTCATATGAGTCTTTGGGCAATTTCCAAGGCACCATTAATAATCGGATGTGACGTACGAACAATCACAAATGAAACACTGGAAATTTTGACAAATCCTGAAATTATTGCTGTCAATCAAGACGAGCTTGGCATTCAAGGGAGAAAAGTGCATATAGATAATGATTTAAACACGGAAGTCTGGGCAGGACCGTTGGCAGATGGTTCAAAAGCTGTCTTGGGACTTAATCGTGATAATAATTTGTCTCGAACCATTCGTATATCGTTTACTGATCTAGGCTGGCTTGACACAAGTCGTGTGCGTGTGCGAGATCTTTGGTCACATCAAGATTTAGGCGAGTTTCAAGGGAATTTTACAACAATAAATCTTGAATCACACAGTATTCAAATGCTCAAAATGACGCTTATTTCATTAGTAGAATAATAAATTGAATTTTCTACTAAATTTCCTTGATTGTATTAAAATGTTACTCTTTTTTGTCCTTTTAATAGAAAAAAATTAGCATGAAATATCTATATAAACACGCGATTTAACGCAATTTATAGTTTATACATCAGTGAATACGTTCCTCGATAGAAAATTGTGTTTTGTTCGATTGGAATGTTGTTGTTTTTTTCGTCAAGATAAATAAATAATGTATTACTCGTTTAGATTGACTAGTTCTAATTGATTTACTATTAATTAATAATAATAATAATAACATCTGTCCGATCGAAGAAAGAAAAAGAAAATGTTATTTGAAAAGGCCCTCTGTGTTTGATATAAAACATCAGCAATCAAGGAAACTTGAAAGAAAAAGCACAGAAAAATGCTCGTAGTTTCTTTTCTTTTCTAAAGATCCTATAGGTATGTAACAACACTGTGACGGCAGTGGACTTTCTTCCCATATGAGTTAATAAATTCAGAATAAAAGAAAAAGAGCATTCCTCATAGGCACTGACGTAGTTTTCATTCTATTATGACGACTTACGCGATATAATTTTTCCTTTTTTTTAATTTGTTTTCAAGAAATGTCAGAATAGCATCAACATGCATCTTTCTCTCGGTTGAGATAGTTGTGTAAATAAGAATCTCAAATCATGTTGCGTGTCCTCGATTTTCTTAAGTAAGAAAAGCATAAAAAATAAATGTACGTCTCGGGCAATGACAGTTACTGAATATTTAGCGAACAAAACACAGAAGGTCCTAGTAAACTATGTATGACATTTGAGTTTATCGTTTGGCGTAGGTACTTTGTTTTGAAATAATCTAATAATTATGAGAAAAATAAATGAGATCGTTACTATCTCATAGCATTACTATCGGATGTATTTTAATCAGAAAAGAAGATAAGACGAGACATTGCCGCAGTTCGGGAAAGTTTATTATCGATATTCATGCAGATTTTCCTTTGATTGCCATTGTTTTTCAGTTGAAGATAGCGCATCTTATTAAAATTAATCCAAAGAAAAGAAAAAGACGCTGAGAATGTCTATTTAGCATGATGGAAAATATCTCTTTTTCTTTTTCTTTTCAATTCTCAAATTATAAACATCTCATTAAACTTTTAAGTATTTAAGTATTCTTTTTTTGTTTCAATCATGTAACCATTTCTATTTTATTATTTAAACGATGAAGCAAAGTCATCAACACTTCTTACAGATGTAGACTTAAAGCATCAGTAATAAACAGAATAAGCAAACATATCTTCATGTCAACAACGACGACAAGAAAGGAAAGAGTAAAATGAAGTCAGTCATCATGTGTAACGCTTCGATCGCATTTTCCCAGAATAAACTGCACTTTAATCATCTTTTTTTTGTAATAAAATTTTATATTATAAGATTATGCTAAATATTCTTTGGAGGAACTCTTTTTTTTCTTTCTGAGTGAATGAATTAAGAGTTGACACGAAACAAAAATAACAACGAGAATTTTCTTTTCTTTGCATACGATAATCGATCAATTCTCAATGCTTGTTTCTCTCCAAATGAATAAACATGAGTTGATTGATCAAGGTAAGCTACTTGCCAACGGTAAAACTGCGCATAAACTATTCCGAAAGTCGTTGAGCCTTGAAGAAACGCATATTTTCTTGGCATAGAAGTATAAGATTTATTTTTAATAATTTCAATCGATCGTCGTATTGTTATTGTTTCTCTTCTAGATGAATCGATATTTATGCGATCGAAATAGTTCACTAGCTTGGAATTCGACTTCGTATCTATTCGTTCAACGTTTAGATACAGTTTCAATTTATCTTCTCCCATTTTTGTCCATAGTTGGCAATGCATTAATCATAATTGTTATTCTAACCAATCAACAATTTAATCGTTCATCATTTTCAGTTTATGTTCAATCAATGGCTATATCAGATACATGTGTTTTAGTCATTAAATTTCTTTCCTATATGAATCGGAAACCAAAATTTTATCAGCCATCAATGTGTAAAATTCTTGTTTTCTCAAGTGATATTAGTTTACTTATATCCGTTTGGATAATTGCCGTCATAACAATCGAACGAACATTAGTCGTTCTATATCCATTACATAAGAAAAAATTTGTTTCAGTTTCACGTGCTCGAGCTATCGTAATTACTATTAGTATTCTTGCTGTATGCATCGCATCACGAACGTTATTTATTACGATTGATGATCAAATTCGTCCCAATTTCTATTGTATGCCACGTGGTGATTGGGAAAAATATCGATCAATATCAGCAATCGTACTTGAATTTAGTTATTGTTATATTCCACTGTCGATTGTTATCATTGGCAATTTATTAACAATATGCACGGTTAAACAAGCGGTGGCTCGTCGACAAAATTTAGTAAAAACAAATTCACAAAAAAATATGAATTCAAATGAAAATCAATTAATGTTAATGTTACTTATTGTAACGTTAATGTTTATTGTTTATTTCGTTCCCTATACAATTGTTAAATTAACTCCACGATTTGTTTTAATGTTTAACTTTTGTTTTACAAAGAAAACACTTGGCATTTACACAGTCATATTTTCCTTATCGACATTATTAAAAGATTTAAATTTCTGTACAAATTTTTTTATCTATTCAATTAGCGGACGACGATTTCGTTATGCATTGAAAGGTCTTTTTCAAAAGATTCATCATCATACATCACAACAATATGAATTAACACGAATGAAAAGTGATTATCTCATAAAAAAGAATTCCGAACCGCGATTAATACAAATGTCAATGAAAAATACATTCGATGATACAAATGTTTAACATTCTATCTTTCTTAGTTCGATGTTGTTGCTTTATTTATTTAATCGAGTATTTTTCTTTTCTTCATCAATATAAAATACAATCGTTCACTTAGAAAAATGAAAAAAAACAATTTCTATTTCTCTATGCATCAGATAATTTTTACTCTCGTGGCGTTGAAAGTCATTCCGAGGTGACAAAGGAGAAAGTCGTGACTTTTTCCCCCTAATTATCTTGTACGTAAATCTGACTGATATTTAGTTTGCAGAGAGCAATTATGCACTTTGACTTTCTTCTGTTGCAATCATAAAACAAAACAAAGAGAGATAAGAAAAAGATGCGTTTATAGTTTGTTATTCATCGTATTCGAATCAGTTTTTCTATTCGAAAAGATAAGACTACAAACGTTTGAGTGACAAAGACGGATGGATGTAAGCAACAAAGCACGACAAAATTTTCATTTCGTTGATTGGTATGACTTTTTTTGTAGTCAGGAAGATCATCTGTATTATCTGGAGGATTAACAATATCCCCTGAACATGCAATTGACGAAAGCGGATTTTTTGGAACTGTAAATTTTGTCTTGTCGTATTTTTTAAACCGATAGTATTTTCGTTTGTTTTCAAGCGTCGAAATTTAGGAAATATTCATTGGTTTGAATATACGTTTCTTTTTCTTGGTATTCTAGCTGCACTGATCACCGATGGTTTAACTATCGTACGACTTGTGAGCTTAGAATCTTTGAAAGAACCTGAATTTGCTTATGGAATTTTGATTATCGTTAATTCTGGTAGAAAAAAAAACGATCTTGTCTTTATTGATTTAGTTTGTTTGTTTAATAGTTTTTTTATTATTTTTTTTAATGACTGGTTTACTCTATCAACGAATAACGGATATTGTTGCATTTATAATCTGCTCGACTTTGTTAACTATCTATGTTATTCAACATTATTTTACAGCAAAAAATGAACCTGATAATGCGCGAATTACACAACCGGAAATTCGTTTGGTAAGACTAAATAAACAAAAAATGAATTTTCATGATTTTTTTAAAGGCTCGATTGATTATCACAATTGTTTTCAACATTTGTTTCATTCCGTTAGCATATTTAGTCATTCGATTGTATGAAAAAGATGAATTTTCCAAGAGACTTTTCGGAGCATTTCCAGCTGCTCGTCGTCCTTTAAAAGTATACAGTGTATTCGATTGTTGTGCACGAATCAACACAATGCTTTCCGTATGTTTCTTCTGCTTTACTAGTACTTGGATATTAAACTTTAATCTCTTCAGATTTCAACATTAGTACTTAATCTATACAATACAACGGATTCTGGTGTAATCGATTCAGTTTTACTTGGTGTTGGTATTCCTGTTGTTTTGTTATGGTTATTTCTTGGAATTGGAATGGTAGATTTCGAAAATCGAACTTTTTTGAAAAATTCCCTTGTTTTTAGGCTCGTTTAGAGAGTTATGCTTTGGTCATCGCTTTCTATGTCGTTTCGTTATATCAAATTGCTGCTTTGAGTGTTATTCTCGTTTTAGTAAATAATTCTCAATCGAATTTTATCTTTCAAAAAAAAACGAAAACTTTGTCCTTTTTTACCATTAGGGTGTTCACAATGCTCAGAACTCAAAATCAACGACTACAATGATGACAACAACAATCACATCGAATGTGACAACAACAATCACATCAAATGCGACAACATCGTACGCACCGGTGACAACGAGCTATCTACCAATACCAAATATGTTGCCTGTCATCGGTGTACTTTACGTGTGTGTGATTGCGAATATTCTATCGCATTTAACGTCGTTAATTATGGGATTTTGGTGTACGAAAAATTTTAAACACGGTCTTAAAGAAAAAGTATTCAATACAGGAATTGATAAATGGGTACAACAGCGTTGGTCGAGCAAATAGAGAATTTTGTTTTTTTTAAGCATCGGAATTTATTTTATTAATAAAATATGATTTCATTCAAAGGCAACTGTTTCGAATTAGACGCACAGTCCTGTGGGACCGGTGAGCTCGATTTCAGGGATATGTGTACCATTGTTACACCAACATCCAACAGGGCTACTTGGATTACGACTTGGATAGGCTTTACCATTTCCACATCTGGCATCATAATTTGTGAGATCGGCTAATAATCCTACGATGAAGAAAAATTGTTAATAGAATTCAACATTTTAGCTTTTTGTATAGAAATTTTACCGTCGCAATCGCTAGTTGTAATGTATCCTTTGAGACATGAGCAAACATAATGAATTGGTAAAGTAGCTGGTGGTACAATAAGGCCATCGGTTTGTACACAAAGACCTTGAGTTCCACAATTTTTGATTGGACAACCTATTTATTCAAATTAAAAAGAATGCATATTGATATTTGATTGTTAATAAAGATCTACTTGAAGAAAATCCACATGGTTGATTCTTGATGGCAGCACCTTCACATACACATGAATATCCATTAGGTGCAGCATAATTTGTTTTACAATAACCACCACCACATGGAGGTTTTTCTCGACAGACATCTAAATAGATTCATGATTCATTTATACATATATTTGATCACATCAATCTAACCATTGGGTAATTCACAGTGTTCTCCTTTACGAGTTACTGGACATGCACAGTATGCTTCGTACGTAGCATTGATCTTGGTTGCACAAACACCAGTATTGCAATTCAATTTTGTACATGGATCTAAAACAATCTATAATTATCAATTTGATAATAATTTGTTCATCTACCTTCACAAAGTGAACCATCAGATTGTAATCCATTACTACATTTGCATAATGCAACACCAGCACTATCTTGGCAGACACCATGAGGACCACAATTTTTACCAACACACGGATCTGAACAAAGATCACTTCATGAAATTAAATTACTTCTAGAATATCTTACTTGGAACAACAGTTTCGCATTGTTTACCAGTAAAATAAGCTGGACAAGTACAGAAGTATGCAGTTTCATTGAATGCTTCGCAAACACCATTATTTCGACATGGATTATTGTAACACGCAGCTAAAAATAGATCAAACTGATTATATATAATTTCTTTTCCCTCGATTTATATTAAATTACATTGTTTTTCACATCTGAAACCTGTGTATTGTGGTGGACATTGACATACAAATCCTCCAGCTTTATTACTGCATGTACCACCGTTTTGACATGGATTGGTATGATAACAACCGCCTAAAATATTAGAGAACAATATCTTTGAATATAATTTAAAATCAATTCTTACTTTGTTCACATGGTACCAAATCAGCTAATGTTTTACCAAAAGTACTAGGATAATTACCACAATAACATGAATAGTATGGTGGTGTTAATGATTGTTGACATTTTCCATTACCGCAAATACTCAGATTCGAACTACATAATGGACCTATAAAACAGTACGAATAATTATTGTGAATAATAGTTGAATCGATAGACTATACTTTTCAATGTTTTGTCACAAACTTGACCTGCATATCCATCTTTACATTGACAAACGGGAGCACTGTTATAGATTTGACATGTACCACCATTTTGACATATAGGAGTTTCTGTATTGGGTTCATAACATGGACCTAAATAAAAGACTAATATTATTGAAGAAGATTTTGAAAGAAAAAACAATAGACTTTGTGGACATGTGTCGTTTTTTCTTGGATCTCGACGTGTACCATCGTAGCATTGACAATATACGGGTAAATCTTCATGACCTGTATTAACACATTCAGCATTTACACATTTAATAGCTGCATCACCACATTCTACACAAATTAAATCATTTTTCAAAGAAAAACTACTACCAATTATTTTTCTATTTACTTGGTAAGGTGGTTTCACACGTTGCACCTCCAAAACCTGATGCACAATCGCATTTATAATCCGCTAAGCCTGTACGAGTGCAGTTAGCACCGTTCTTGCATGGATTAGAGTTACATGGATCATCTCCTACCGTATTAAAACAATGAAAATAATCTATTTTCTCAAGATATTGTCTTTATACCGTCTGGAATGCATGATGTGAAGATATCGGCAGTTACAAGTTCGGTGTCTTCGCAATAACAACCATACCGATTTGAATCATAAGCACAAAACTCGCATTTATGTTCAACATCGAGAGGACAATTTGTAGTCTCGTTGACAGCAGCTGATATATGAAAACAAAGATTTTCGTATTAAAACTATGATCTGTACATCAAAATTTTCTGTCAATTACCTGCTGTTGTTGCAGCTACTAAACAAGCAGCGATAAGAATCAATCGTGAATTCAACATCTCACTCGTTAGATACGAAATGAATAATGCTGAGTTAAGATTATTGGATATATATACGAAGACAATATAAATCTTTTGATACTCAACAAATATTTCCAGACGAGGATTCCATTTCATTTGATGGCAAGGACTCATGACTGGATAATGATACTGCTCGAATTCTTGTTAAAATAAGGATTATATACGCAAATATATATATATATATACATTGTTATGAATCCATTTGGTATAAATAAAAAAATTGATCCTAACTTATTCATATGTACTTATTCTTTATTTTGAAATAGTACATCGAATTGATGAGAGAGAGGAAAAAATGTTTTTTTTCTGTGTCACTTCCTGTTCGATATTTATCTAATGATTCGATTTCTCTATTAATCTATAATAAATAATAACCATAATAATAAGATCGAGCCTCTTAAACTTCATATTTAAGATGAAGATAAACAGTTGTTGCTGATTAATTCAATTCAAGTCAGACGATACGTCACATGACGTAATCAACATATGTTCATTGACTGTCATTCAAAGTCGAATTATTCGACAAGATTTTCTCACACAAAAATCTGAATTTCTTTTTCTTGAAAATTGTATCATCAACTCTGTACTTATGTGATATCGTGTCAATTATACTAATTGTGTTTATGTTCAAATATGCTTGTCGGTTAGCTTTACGTGAACGACAGAGAGAGAGAGAGAGAGAGAGAAAGAAATTTGTTCGTTACCATGCATCACTGCAGTAGTCCGCGTTCTCTTTCTTTTATTTTTACCTCTTCTTGTAAAACAAATTATCGATTGAAGATGATGAGTGATCGATTCTTTTTTCTACAGTATGTTAGATTACATAAAAACTAAACCAAAAAAAGTCGATATAGAAAAGAAAAAGAGAAACATTAGTGGGCAGGTGGAACAAACTGCCATGAACGTGTATGTTCATGTACAAGTCTTATGTAATCATGTTATGATATACTCGTTTTTATAACAGAGAACAATCATTCAATAAATACAAGGCATTCTCACTAGAATAATAATAATATATCGTCATTAGATCAGGTAGGTCTCTCACATATCGAGGATATAATCAACCTGATTTATTAAAGAGTTAACCTTGTAGATTTATTTTCAAATATTAATATAGATGAGATTGAATATCTTCAATGAAAAGTTAATCATGGTTGTTTGACAGAGAAAAGGCATATCATATTAATAACTACTAAACATACATACGTATATGTTCATTCATTTTTCTTCTTCTTCTTCTTTCGTCTCTCGAAAATGAAACGTGTACTCTTGAATGAAGTCGAGTGGTCAGTAGCAAATATAATTGAATGAAAAGAATGACTAGGAGTCGAACAGAAGCACAAGCATTGTTTAAGTGCATATGTATTGTTCGTCTTCTTTTTCTTCTCCTCATACGCGCGTGTTTCTACAACGGATAAGTAAAATCTATAAAAAATTCGACTACGAACTCAACTCGAAGGTCAGAGATTCTCTTCATTTTTTATCTTCTCTTCATTTAATCAATTGTATAATAAAAACGTGCTAATTCAACACAACCTACTCATCATATTAGTCCTTTTCTTTCTCTCCAGACTGATCAATCATCTCTTCTATTCTCTGCAATTATCACATCATGCATGATGAACTAAACATGATCGTTACTGCTGTTATTTTCATCATAGACATGTATATGACTAATGGTTTCTTTGTTCTTGTTTCAGATGATGAATGAACAAAATACTCGTCCATGTGAATTAATTCTCAAAATTGGTTCGAATGAATTCGAAGAAATTTCGACGGCTCTTGCAAATCTATTTCGTTCGTGTTCAATTATCGACGAGAAATTCTTCGTTTTCGAACGACAAATTCAAACGACAAATTACTATAATTCCTATACAAATCATTTATCGACATTAAAAACAACTTTTCCATGTCAATCGATTAGTTGTGTGATTTTTCTAACTGATGAACTTATTCGTGAACAGAAAACGAAGGATTTCTTCAAAATTCATCATCTCTGGAAATTTCATCATAAAATCGAATTAATCAACGAATATAAACAAACATTAGCACGACAAGATTACTACGAATTATCATCATTTTTACCTCTATGGTCATTCACACATATTCCTCATACGAAGCAAATTATCGTACGTTTTAATATATTTACAAATAATTTCGATTCAATGATACAATTCTATGAAAATCTCTTTCAACGTAAACCTGATTCGAGTAAAATCGGTTTCGTACTTTATTATCTTTCATCATCGAGTAAAACAAATATGATCTATCAATTTTCAATAAAATATTCATCATCAATCAATGCGTATTCGATTTCTCAAAGTTCACATTTAAAATTCTATTTAAATAATCTCGCTCGATTTCTTCAACAATATTCAAGTAAATTATTTACAATTAATTCATCGGAATACTATATCTACGATCCCGATGGGAATCTTCTTCATTTACATGTACAAAATTCAACATCAAATCTCAAACAAAGTTTAACAACGAAAACATTTCTTTCAACAAATGACAGCGGATTTGGCGATAGTAGTAGTGATCCATCGATATTAACTCCAACAATACATTTATCGAATGATTCAGGACAATGCAGTTCAATATCATCGAATCGATCGATAACAAAACCAAATCGAATTGCTGTTCGGACGGCAAATGAAAATGAAACTAACTATCGATTGAAACAACGATCGATCTACGAAAGTCAACCATATTTTCCGACTTTTTTCAATACGAATAATCGATATTATTCGTCGATGATTAATATGCAAACGCCACGTTCATTCAAAGCAACAGCTGAAACATCGTACGAAGTCGATACACCACGTACAACCGATGGTTATCTCAATGCATATTTACTTAAAAAACAACAGATCAATTCATCAAGACCAAAATCTGCGACATTATTCAATCCAATCTTGTCGATATCTTCGAACTCGTCAAAATTACGTTCGAAATCTGTAACATTCGACTGGGAAAATTCGAGTACCGACGATGAAGAAAATATGAACATATCGAATCAACATGACAATTCACGTATTAATATCGGTATAACATTAGATTCACGTTTGAGAAAAACTCCCGTACTCGATATGTTACGAAGTACAACAATGAGATTAAATCGAACGGATTCATTCAGATACTCATCAACACCTATTGCACGTTTTTGATGTTTTTTTTCTCTTTGTTTGTTTGTTTTTTTATCTACATAATAAAAAAATGAATATTTACGAAGATGTTAGTGCATTCTTTCTCTGTATTTGTAATTCTATATAAATGAAAACTACGGCTCGTATTCAATTAATCTTAAACATATTGAATTTCATTTCTGTTATAATTATACACTCTAAATATAGACATATGATAATAATAACAAAAGAAGAATTTTATTGACTGAAGAAAGTCGAAAAGATTTTCTTTTGATTTTTATTCTATTTGTTATTTGAATGTCGTCCGATCTATCGTTATCTATTAATCGTTTATTGCCGAATCGATGAAATGCAATTTGCTTTTCAATAAGACAGAGAGGGTGATAGAGACAAGATAAAAATTAATTAAATTAGTTCATAGATTAGGAATATTAATAAATGCAAAGAATCTTTGTGTGTGTGTGTGTTTCGGCATAACGTTATTAAAATCTATTGAAATTCGTACACATGATTTCGAAAAAGAGAGACAAATAGAGAGAAAAATCCACACGAAAAAAGCATCGAGAGAGAGAGAGAGAAGAAAAAAAGAAGAAGTAGTAGTAGTAATAGTGTCAAGAATACAAAAAGGCACTCGAAATGACAACGACGATGATGACGATGAAAACGAAATGAGATAAAATTTGTGAAGATAATGCACAGAAGATAGAACAAAGATTAGTAGGTAGGAATCGCGAGACTTTGAGTGTGAAGAAATTAAATTGCTATAGATAGAATAGATTGTTTTTTGTTTTCTTCCATCACCGGATATGTGACTTTTTTTGTTCTTTTCTTTCTTTTTTTTTTGATTCTGAAGAGATTTCTATATTTATGTTGAAAGGAAGAGAAGATTAACAAACGGACGGAACAATCAGCAGTATTTCGATTTGCGCTGACGAGAAAGAGAAATAGAAAAATTTCTCTTTTTTGCTTTTGTTTGTTTTCTTTTTCTAACGTCATTTTTCGTCACCAGTCATTGCTCGATTTGTTCGTGCAACAATTATATTTATCAATCGTCCGAAAGATTTCTGTCGATTATCCGTCCATTTGTCACGTAAACCGAATTCCATCGTATGATTAAGACCATCGACAATAGCCTAGACAACAACAATAACAAACAAATCTCATTATCAAAAATACTTTCTTTTCAATAGAACTACTTGTATATGTTCGGATTTAACTTCATAACCTTTGTGTTTAATTCCAATATCGTGTAGGATTTTAAATAGTTCTTCAGGTTTATCAACAACCATAATTAGATCGTCGAGTAGATTGAAAAATTTTGAACCATGATTTCTTAAATCTATTTTCCATCGATTAGCTGTATTAGGAGCATCTGCATCGTCGCCAGCAGATGTGGTGGCATTATTTGTGAGACGAGGATTTTGCCAAAGTGATTTGATATCTGGACATTTTTGAAAGATCCTAGCAATGGAAATTGATATGTAAATATCAGAATAAAACAACAATACGATGTAGGAGAGAAAACAAAAAGAAAAGCAGACAGTATACTGCTGTGCTCTTGGTTATTGTCAACTGACAGTGATGATAACCTTTATATCTTTATTGTTTCATCGAATGATAGTTTGTTTTATGCGACTCATCAATTATAACATCGGTTTCTGTGGAGAAATATCAGTGTTGGCTGTCTAGACAATCGAGAATATCGATACACACACAAACAAAGACATGATCACGCATGTTTGATAGTGCGTGAAGTGTGAATTAATCTGCATGGTATTAAGACATACGTTTCGATATAATTTCACGACGAAAAACTCAATATAAACATTCTTCTTTTTTGTATTGTTTTATTTCTACAGGTGACAACACGTATAAGAAATGATTATCGACTCAATTCTCTTTTCCTGTTTTTTTGTACTCGAAGAAAAATGACAGATGAAATGAACAAAAAAAAACCTGAATGAATTCAATGAATAATCTTTTAATAATGATAGTCGAAAAAAAGTCGAATCATCCTTAGGGAGAAAGTCTCTTTTTTTCTGTTGTTGTTGTTGTTGTTTGTCAATAGCTTACCTGAGCATAAGTCGTTGACCGTATTCGCCGTATGCTTCACGGCCTACTAATTTCCATGTTTCTCGAATGATTCTGACGTCGTCAGGTGTTAATGATTCGGGTTCGATTTTCGCCTGACCACAGCCCATAGTAATCAGGAGTTAGGTGGATTTCTTGTTGAGGAATATCTGTACGCAAATTTAAACTTGTTCTTGGATAGAAATAAATAAATAAGACGGCATATATTGTGATGGTGGTGGTGGTTGTTTCTCTCGAGTAATTGGTTATCAGGAAGTTATTGTCAGAAAATATTCACGTTGATTTGGTTTCAAGAATATTATACAGATAGATGAAGAGATTTGTCTTTATATTGACACGCGGTTTTTGTTTCTTTGAAGGAAGAAAAAAGAAAATAAAGGAATTGATACGATTCGTGAATGTCAAAAGAAAGACTAGTAATAGGAAAAGTATTGCTCGTACGGTCGAAGCATTGAGAACGATTGAAACGAAGAAGAGACGGCGGCAGCAGCAGCAGCAGCAGTAGTAGTAGTAGTAACGGCGATGATCGGAGGAACAGCAGACCCGAACGAGACAAAGCGATGATGATTAAACGACGGAACCAACGACAGTAGCGGCGGCGGCGAATCGCTGTTGTTGTTTGTTGTCATCCTCCTATAATAGTAATAGTGCGTCACATTAAAAAAAGAAAAGAAGAAGAAGAGAGAGAGAGAAACAGAGGAGATAAAGATTGAGAAAAGGATTCGGCTATATTGATGAGAAGAAAAAGCAGAAAAGAAAAACTGGAAATCTCTTGAAATCACAAGACATGTAACCAGCAAAACTACTCGTCCGCACACCCAAGCATAATGATTTCTCTTTATCTTGATGATGATGATCGTCATTAACCAGTAATATAGTTAAATTATCAATGGATGACATGCGTGTATGCAAAATAGGAGACGTTGAAAAATGAGTGTGTTATTAGATATTTGCTTTTTCTGTCTATTTGTCTGTCTAGATTCTATCGAGTAGTTTCGTATGTGTATTTTGTCGAACACTTAGAAGCAATATTCATTAAGATCTTGGAAAATATAGACGAATCTCATGCAAGAATAAACTTATCATTGAGAAATGACAGAAGAAAAATATTTAGTTTTGTTTGTTAGATGAATAATGGAGCAGAGAGAACGAGAGGGCGAGTAGCAACAAAAAAAAATAGAAAAGAAAAGAAAAATGAGGAAAGAAATTAATGATAGTTGACTGATGAGATTTATGTCAACTGTTAATATTTACGGCATTAGTTTCGCTTTTTTTTTGTATTGATTAAATGTTACTTATAGAGAATTAAATGTCGAAAATCTATTGAATTTCTCGTTTCGTTTCTATCTCGAAGAATACATAGATAAGACAAGAAATACTTGTCGACAGATTACATGTTTTATTTTCATAGGAGAAATTAACGATAAGATCCTTGCTTTCGATTAGAAAATCTCTTTCGTATGATTGTATATTTCTACTATATAAAGATATAATCTCGTCAATTTTTATTTGATACTTACATTAGGTGTATGTGCGTGAATCAAAATAGTGAAACACATATACAACTGTTGTGTTCTATTTCTATTTTTCTCAGTCGCTTTCTCTATTACTCACATTTCTCTACTTCTTCTCGTTCTTCGTTTTTTTTCTCTCTAGTGGGTTCTTATTCGTCTTCTACTCGTCGATTCTTCCGCATCTGTTTGCATTTCTCTATGAATCTAGTGCTTGTTCACTCTGTTTAGCAAGGCATTTGTTCTCATGAGCCTGTCTGTCTATCTTTCTTTCTATCTTGCAGAACTTGTATTTTTTCTTCTTCTTCTTCTCCTCTTTTTCATTCTCTCATTCGTTCCATCCATTCCGTGTATTTTCACTCTACTATATAAAAAAAGAAGCAGAATCAGAAGAAGAAAATGAGCTTAAATGACGTACTTGCTTTCGCTGAACTAGGTAGATGAGTATGAGCTTTATGTTTGTCATCTTGTCCTAATAAGAGAAAAAGAAAACGATGAATAAATGGATTTATCTCTTTCGGTCGGTCTCGAAAGCAACAATGAAATTTGTTAGATAATAATTCTAATGTGTTTGCCTTTTTTTTTCTGTATGAATCTTGTTCAAAAGATAAATGAGATGCGTACGCTCTCGATTTTCTTCAACGAACGAATAAAGAAGCAAGCTATTTTCTTGGAATGTCTCGAGAACGACGACGACGATGATGATGTTGTTGTTAATGTGTGTTAGAAATGTAATTCAATTGAAAGCTTGTCTTCATATTAGAGCAAAATGTGTGAACATTGCCGACTATTCGAAGAGAACTCTAGCGGAAATACAAAAAACGTCTTAATAAATCGATCTAATCGATAAAAAAAAATGTAGAAAGTCTAGTTTATTCAAGGGAATCTTTCCTCGTAGTAGATTGAGGGTAAAGAGAGAGAGAGAATAGGAGACGGCGATTTTCATGATTGATTATTAAGATAGTCGAACTCAAAAATAGAAATCTTCTGTGGTTTAAAAATAAATCGTTCGATAAATTCATTTGTTTTTAATTGGAGATAGAAAAGGAAAGACAACGTTACATTTGCGTGTTAAATAAAACTGTCAAATACAGACAGGAAAATGAGCTACACGCATATCTTCAACAAGAAAAAGAAATAATAATTCGCAATCCCAACAGTAACGATAACAAGAAAAGAAAGTCTTATTGTAGAAGAGCGCCCTCTAAATTCTTATTCAATCAAATGTTTCAAATAATCAAATCAAGTTGGTTAATTTTATTTTCTTGTTGAAAATTAAAACTTAATTTGAAATTGAGATTCAACTGAAAAGTTTATACAATCGATTCGTTTGATTTCGTCGGTCATTGTTTGAACAAAGGATTTAACTTCGACTTTAGTCTTGTAAAATAAAATAATTTCATTTACAAATATAAATGAATTCATCACATGCAACTGTCGTTCCAGTTCTAACAAAACTTCCACCACGTCTTCAATCGAAGCGGTAGTTCATCAGTTGAACACTAATCAAAGATGTGTCAATTTATGATTTATCTTTGTATTTCTCTAGTTCAATTGTTCCTGCAAAAGTCGAGAAAAAATTAAATACTTCTTGTATTCCAAATCGAGAAGATTTGGATGATATTGTCAAGTAAAATTCTTCAATCGAAAGTTTGTCATGCACTGAAATTCTTTTCTTAAATAGTAATCTATCAAGTATTGTTAAAAAATCAGAATTAACATTAACACCTAAAGAATCATCGTCGAATCTTCGTCGAACATCATCATTGCATATAAACAATCGAGAAGATCTTTCGAAATCATTCGTCAAAAATTCAACTTCTCATCATGAAACATTAGCAAATTCGACGCTTGATCTATCTCGATTGAATACTCAACGACGATCATTACGAAATGTTGAGAAATTCTCAGGTATTAAATGTTCATTACCTACAGGCACATCGACATTACCAAATACATGTAAAGTTTTTGATAAACATACAACACCGAATAGAAATTCGTCGTCGACAATAGTTCGTTCGAAAAGATTTTTCGATTTAGTTTTATCGGTCGTTTTCTTCGTAGAATAATCCAGTGACTCCTACAGTAGAAACCAAAGGAAAAACGAAAAGTCCATGGCGATTACGTTTTGAAAAATTTCTCAATCATCAAGAACTCACACCAATATCGCCAACAGATGAATCTCTTGCTTTTCAAACAACTAAAGTAATTCAATCATGAGCAAACAAATGAAATGATTCATTTTCTTTTCCGTATTTTAGACATCATCGATTTTAAACAAAGAAAATCGTACGCCATCATTTCGTCTTCCTTCACGAAGAACAAGTAAAATTCATTCAGTACAAAAGAAAATCGAATGAACCAACAATTTGCATTGTGATCGTTTCAATCTACATACAATTGTCTTGAATTGTACAATCAGACAAGACAACTAATTCATAATCTTCTGATTTCTTTTCTTTTGGATATTGTTTAAAAACAAAATTGTGTAATTAATAAATAAATTATGGCATTTATATGAATCGATTCGTTTGAAAAACATCGAAATTACAGAAAATCATTGCGAATGAAATCTCTAAATAATAAGGATAAAGAGAAGAAAATATTTCAATCAGTTTCTTTCGAAAATTCATCATCTTGATTTTCAAGAATATTTCGTCCTTTTGCAATATCATCCTCTTCACTTCCATCAGCACCTGCTTGATCGATTCTTCGATTGATTTCTGCTTGTTTCTTACGAATAAGTCGTTCATAATGTTCTCGACGTTTTTCTACAAGTTCTTGAACTTCATCTTGAACTGTTGTTATATCATCGCCAAGTTGAGTCAGTAATCTCAAACGTTGATCATCAGTTGTAGCTGCTAATAAGTTCGTAAGTGCGCCAAGACGTGGCAAAAGATATTTATTTGATACTTCGAAATATGTCCGAGATAGACTATAGAGAAAATAGGCTTCACGATAAAAATTAACCGAAGTTTCACCATTCAAAAGATCTAAGATGACTTTACGGTCGACTTCTAATGTTTCTTCATCGGCGATACCACTACGTAATGTATCGAGATAAGGCACAACGTTTTCTTTGAAACCTGTACCAACTTGAACAGAAAAATCAGTAAAAAATTGAACAATTTTAAACCATTGTTCACGTAATTGACCAAGTAAAATAAATGCTTCTTTTAACATTTCAATAACTTGTTTCAAATCAAACACTTCATGATCTAATTCGGCTATTTTCGCTGTTAATGAACGCATTTGATCCATGGCTGCCATATAAGCTGAATGATAAGAATCTAAACGTTTTTCTGCTTGTTCTAGACGAGTTTGTGACAGTCGAGCGTTGAATAATTCATTTTGTGATGAATCTGTTGGACCGGCGTCAGCTGCTAGAGCTCGTGTATTCGATTGGGATAATTGTTGTGCAGCTATGAATGGTTTAACATCGTTTGCTATTGCTTGCAGATCATCTCCAATCGTCGCATTCTCATCTTCGATACGTGCGTCAATCGATTCTGAAGCACGTTGAACGAGTGCACTTGCTTTTTCTTTAATTGGATTATCTGGTAACGTAGCAAGCATTTTACCGAAGGTTTGAAAGACAACTTTGTAACCTTCCAATTCTTTACTGGTTACATCTTTTTTATCATCTGATAATTTGCTAGCTAACGAACGAATTGATTGAGCAAAATTGCCGACATAATTCAAAACTTGTTCAATGCCATACGCTTGTTTACCGGACTTTGAGCCTTGTGATTGAGAACCATCTGACTGCATAGAAGGCATCGAATCATCTGATGATCCTATTTGTCCACTGAAAATTGCCAATGGATTTGCCGAAGCTATTACGAGTGTTTTAAGAGCTGATATTGAAGCTCGACCTAAATCGTAGCAAAGAGCTTTGAAACCAGTTGGAATTTTTCTCAATGCGTCGGAATATTCATCTTGTGCTTTTCTCACACTGGCACGCATTTCTTCATAATGTCGACGACGTTCTTCATTTTGTTGTTTTAAATCAGCTTGCATTGTATGTGTGACATTCAATTGAATTTGTTTTAGACGTTCTTCTTTTTCGTTTTCGCCTTTAGTTACAAGTGTTATGGCAATAACTTCATCCAAAAGAGCTAAAACACTTTGAAATGCCATTTCTGATTTACTTGCTAAGTCGATACAAGTTTTAGTAATACGTTCGATATGATTCATCGATGTTGTTACCATTCGTTGAGTGTATCTTGCTGAAGCTTTTGACGTTAGAATCTTAACAATGGTTTTCATATGTGATGGTATTTGATTCATGTATAATCGAATTTGATTCATGGATTTATGTGCACCGAGAAAGGCTTTTGAACCCTCTGAAAAATAATTTCAATACAATTTCGTTTCAATTGAAAAATACGATTTACCACTAGCGATTTGAAACATTGTGGCACGAAATGAGTTGGGATATTTAATATATTTGTAGACATGTTTCGGCGAGTATTTTTCAAATGAAACATCGGTTTTACTTGCAACGACCATGATTTGACCGAGTATATTGATCGTTGTTGGCGCTGTTATCATAAGATTCATCCATTGTTGATCAACTTTTGTTTCATCCAAAATTGGATCGATTCCAGTCGAAACAACAGCTACATTTTGTGTTCGATCTGCCTTTACGCTTAGAAGACAAGGAAGAAATAGGAAGCAACTGATATAGAACATTGCTTTTACGAGACGAATTAATTTCGTAGCTTGTTTATATGGGAAGAAAAAAACCATTCAATTTCCTAGGAAACTTGATCAAATGATAAGACAAAATATTTATTTGAAATTTGATACCTACTTGGTGTATTATATATAAAAAAAAACGGAAGTGAGACAAAAAAAAAGTATTATTTCTGTACAAATTAAAGATTTGCAATAGCTGATTCATAACTCGGTGGTAAATTCATTTCACCTACAGCGTTTTCATATGAAATAGGTGGTAGATCATCGATTGGTTCTCTCAATGGTTCAGTTCCGATGATGATCGGAATAAAAATATTCATACGATCTGATAAATCTTTAAATTTAACATCCAATTGTAATTCATAAGAAATCTCGGTTCGTATCGATGAATTCAATTGTTTAATTTGATGAGAACAACTTGGTATTAAATGACTATACGGTACAAGTAACTCGAATGTTTCATGTAATTCTGTTTGATTAAAATCAATTAAATTTGAAAGATCTTTTTCAAAGATCTTTTCAGTATGTTCTGCATCGACTATCATTTGATATTGCAGAAGTGTTGCTTTTGTCTTTTCAATTGTTAATTTTCTTGGATTATTGATATCAATATCGAGAGAAATATGTTGTCCAGGTAAGATGCCTCGATTATGCAAATAAACTTTGAATTCGAACTGTTGAGAATTTCGTCGTGATCGAGCAACGGATTCTCTTCCTTCCGGTTCAATGGAAAGATCAACTGTTGGGAGAATAGTTAAAGGATAGTCTTGAGCACAATTAACAGGAAACCAGGGTCTATCAACTACAATCATGATATAATATTTAATAGAAAATGAAGAATCGATTGATGGAGGTAGTTTTTGTGGAAGTATAAACTCAAATGGCCATGAATAATAACCCGGTTCAAGTGTAATTTCACTCTTTGAGAAAAAAAAATACAAAAATAAAATCGAATGATAGGATCATTTTCGATGATTACCTCATTATTGCTTGGGTAGAGCACAAGATGCCGATTATTAATCAATTGAATTTTTTCACGTATTGTTTGATTTTGAGTTCGATAGTTCCCGATGCCGTCGTTAGTTAATTCTGTTGTCTCTTTTAAATATTCCAATTCGCCAATGAATTCAAGGAAAAGTTTTTTAAAACGATATTTCTTTCGTTTATTACGAAAATAGATAAATCCCGTTACTTGTTCACCCGTTTGATAAACCAAACTAGGACGACTAAAACTCACATGAGCAGTTATACTTTTACTCACACCCATCAATATATCAGCTTCGATTTTCTTTTCTCAATCGTAATAACGAGCGAGTATAATCATGCACTCGTACATTTATACGGTTCGAGAAAAAAAACAACCGAAAATAAAAATAATATGACGTAAATATTGATTAGGTAGGTGTTTGTATTATATATTCATGGGCTTGAAAACATGATCGTTTTTTGTAAAGAGTTGACATACGTTGTAAATCAACTGTGTAGAAGAGAGCAAAGTTTCTTTCGCTATCCGAGCGTGACTAAACAACGTACCGAAAAGAAAAAGAGTCAGTTTATTTACAAAATAAACGAATAAATCAAAACCGAAGCAACTAATGAGACACAAAGTAAAAATATTGATTTTCTTTTTTTTTTATATTTATCGTTTCCCTTCGGCAACGACTGATTCATAGCTTGGTGGAAGTTCGTCAGGTTCATAAACGGGCGCACTTGGCATTGCTGTTTCAGTGAAATTATTTATTAGATCATTTTCCCCGTCAGCAGCTGGCTCAGTTCCAATGATAACCGGAACCGTAACTTTAAAATCTGTAAATAAACCACGAGCTTTGACATCTAATTTCAATTCGTAATGGTATGAAATGACGAATGACACACCACAGCATTGAGGCATGTAGTTGTACGTTGGTGCTAATTGAACAGCTGGTATTTGCAGATCAAATGTTTCGTGAAAATCAGTTCCGCTGAATTCTCGAAGATTAGGTAAATCCATGCGAAAAATAATTTCTGAATATTGTGTTCGAGCAACTTGCCGATGTTGATAAAGAGTTGCTTCGATACGTTTGATTTCTGCTCGTTTTGGATTGAGAAGATCGACGTGAACTGAAAGTTTATCGCCGGGAATAACTCCACCTCGAATGAGATAACCTTGTAATTCGACTTTCTTTCGATTGACATGAGAAAATGGAACCATTTGTTGAGCATTAGCTATATGATAGAGATTCACGCGTGGAAATATAGTTAAATTATAGATTTGTTTCGCATTTGGTTTGTACCATGACTTGTCAAGAACAATCCGCACAAAATATTTGACATAAGGATAGGCAACTGTTGATGGAACGGAACTTGGAGGGAGACATTGAGGAAGAACGAACTCAAACGGCCAAGAATATTGACCACGATAAAGAGTCAATTCACGCTAAACGAAAAAAAAAACAAACAAAACAAGAATAAAAATTAATAAATTAGACTCGTTTTTTTACTTGTCCATATTGCGGCTGAACGACTCGTATTCGATTAGTTAAAAATGGTACTCGATGATACTCAGTATAATGTTCAGTACGTGTATGTCCATTGGCATCATCTCGCCGCCTAGTCTCTCGTGTTGTATATCCAACTTCGCCGATAAATTCCAAGAAAATTTCATCTAATGTTAATTTGTCATGCGTATTTTGAAATGATATATTGCCTGATATTTGTTCACCAGATAAATAAAATAAATTTGGACGGTTAAAACTGACTTGTATTTCGGCACTTTCACTAGCACCCATTTCGATTTAATTTCCTCAATCTATGTATTTCTGTTTCTAAGAAATGAAGAAGAAAAAAAACAAAAGAAAAGTTTGTAAATAACGATGATGTCATTCAAACGTCAGCCGATAGAAGATGAAGAAAAAAATATTTGTTTCTCTCCGTGTTATTCATCTATGCTTACTTTACTTCTTATTCCTTTTCTTTCTTTCTTTTTTCTATTAGCTCTTGATTTTCATTGGAAAAAGAAAGGAGCCAAACATGGCGATAGTATTCACCATTCAATTCAATTGAAGAAAGAGAAGAAGAAAAAAAAGAGGCAAACATTTTTGTAGGCCCCCCTGTGAAAACGAAAGACTCCCCCGGTGAATTTCTTTTTATTAGTAAGACGAATTTTATCGAATTTCACCTTCGTATTGTTACCTTGACAACACGTCAATTATATGACTAATAGAAAAATTTTATCAAGTAGTATGCACTTGAGGAAGAAAACAATAGCTTGGATTTGTATTTAAAACGTTACTAGAACCATAATCTACTGGCTTCAGTAACAATTTATCCAAAAAAAAAGAAAAAAAGAGAAAATAAAATTTAAAAAAAATGAACGCATTTTTTCAGAGAATAAAAATAATGAAAAAGAAAAAAAATTACAAAGAAGAACAAAAAATCGAACTGAATAGTTTTTTCTTCTTTTTCTTTCTTTCGTCATTTCGATACAACTTAAAAATAAACAATCGCCATCATTAATCGATGTATATACATCATACAAAGAAAAACAAATCAGCTCGAAGAAAAAGAAAACCTATTTATTTTAAACATTATTATCATAATCATCATCATCATATCCACGCTAAAATAAAAATTCAAAGAATAAATATTTATATTCAAACAAATCAACTCGATGATTTTATATTCAAAATCAAATCTTTTGAATATTAAATCCAAACGTGATGAACTCGGTTAGTTAACGCACAAAGCATTCACCTCAATTATTTGTAGTGGTTGACGATATGGATCTATATTGCTATCCTCGTCTTGTTGCATGTCATCATCATCTTGTTGTTGATGTTGGTGTGTCTGTTTAGGAGTAACATAAGAATTATATGAGAATTTTTTTTATGATTTACGTTTTTTTTTTATTAGACTATAAAAGCAGTTCAACGCACGCAAACACACAAGTGACACACAATTGTTAGTCAATGAAAAAATTAATTTTTATCAGAGATTGAACGTACTTGTGTGCTCGAGGAAATCAACGGTTGTCGTTGATAGTCATGTCGATCAGTATTGTATTTCGTTGGCGTACGATTATGATACTCGTTTTCATAGGTATTACTTCGATGATTGTTATAAGAATATCGATTGTCGTCTTCGTTGTAAGGTTTTTGTGGACTCTTTTTTTTTAAACAAATAAACGATGATGTAACAGAAAAAAAACGCGATTTCGTACTTTGGTTGAGCGTTGAGTATTGGGAAGCGATGGTTGTTGATGTTGTCGACGAGGTGTTTTCTAAATTATTGAAAATTGAATGATTTAGAAATCGAGAGGTTTGGTTTTCGGTACATTGGCACCAGGATTTCCGTAGAGATTTTCTTCATCGACTGTTTCAACTTGTCGATAATCGATCGGTAAATCTATTTTCGTGTCACGAGTTTCTTCGATTTCATGCGCACGATCTCGATGATTATTTCGATTCTTATATATTCCACCATCGTCTTCAATGACAAAATAAATAAATAAAGATAAATGTATGCTTTGTTTGTATTTCAAATCTACCTCGATCAAGATCAGTTTCTTTCGTTGGTCCTCGTCGATGTTGTTGAGGTTTATTATTGAAAAAATCATATTCTTCTCGAACAGGACGTCGTCTAAATTATTCTTTTTTTCCTCAAATCTCTATTCTCATCATCGATATCTACTGATTAGGATTCTCTAAGCTTCCATACGAAGTTGCTGTAGTTGTCAATGTATTTGTTCCATCGGATTTTGCATATCTAAATTTTCAAACCGAAAAAAGAAAAGTACATTTTCATTTTCAAATACAAATGAAAAATAAAAATCAAAAAGAAGAAGAAGAAGATAAAACTATATATATATATATATCAAAGCAAACCAATTCAGTTAATTCTAATTGTCGATGACTGTATGAATAAAACGGATACCTGCTTTTAACAGTAAAGGATCGTAGTTGCTGAGGACGAGAAGATTCGCCTACTCTTTTTTGTCGTCCAGATAATCTCAGTCGTGGCTGTAAACTACAAAAATCGACGAGAGCCTTTGTTTTCGATTTTTATTAATCAATGACAGAAAGTAGGTTATGTTTTATGTCAAGTTCGCCCCGCGCTTTCAAAATCAAACACGCACGTTTATTTGGTGCTCTCGAAGTCTTACCTTGGGAGTTGATGTTTCGATCTAAGTTGAAATAGATGAATTCATACATCGAAATTTATCACTAATTTTAGTATCTCTCGTTGATTTAGTCGAATTGAAAACGTATTTTGAACTTTGTTTACTTACGATTTTCTCGACATTTTCGGTGAATACGCCGGACTAAATGCTTTCGGATCGGGATAATCAATACGTTTAAAACGTTCTTTGCCAGCAGCAACATACATTCCATTATATTCAAATTGTTGAGCAGACGTTATTAATTCACCATTCATTGCGTGTAATCTAGAATTGGTTTTGTTTTTTTTTTTCGATCGTAGTTGAAATTCAAATGTTTACTTCAAAACAGCAGTATTAGGTAGAAAGATTTTCTTTGTTATTTCATCAAGAATCGAGTCCCAATTTTGTAGAGTTGATTTGACTAAAAGAACTTTAGCTGGTAATGTTAATGGATCACCATTTCGATAGACACTATGACAATGAAGAGAATTTCGAATTTTAAAACAAATAAACAAACGATTTTGTTTACTAAATAATCATATTTTCAGATCGAGATAATTTCAGTGCACGTCCTTCGACATCAAGACGTCGGACAGGTGGAAGTTGCTTAAAAGTAAAGCGAAATGATGAATACAAAAGCGAAATCAATTACTTTTGGCGATGTTGATCCTTTCTGAGGAATGCGTTTGCCTTCTGCTATATCGAGATAACTAACGAGCAAAGAAAAGATCGAATATTTTGTTTTTAATTGAAGTTTTACTGGAGTTTTTTAAATCTTTCACCGCCAGCAGCGACGTAAGTGCAATGATCTTCGAAATCTGATATATCACGTACTCGTGTACCATGTTTAGGGGTGTAAATACATCTAACAGCTCCAAAATTGGGACGTAAGGCTTGTGAAGCATCATCTAATAAAACGTCGAGCATGGGATATTTCTTTTGATTGATCACAAATGTTCGACCAGTAAAATACGGGTCACCATTTCTCATTAATCGTACAGCACGACCACGTTCTAAAATTGTCGGACGTTGCTGCTGCTGTTGTTGTTGTTGTGATGAAGTCAATCGTTGATGTGGATCATATTGTGGATAATTTCGTTGGTCATATTGTTGATAACCACGTTGATCGTACTGTTGATAAGCACGTTGATTAGGATATTGATCGTATTCAGTCATTATTCGATATCAATTTGTTTAAATACAATTCATAATCGACGGTAAACAATTCATTCGAGATCGATTGACCATTGTAAATTATCAATCTGAAATAGTTCTTCAATTTTGAGTGTGTAACAAAATTCAACAAGTAAGAGAATGTTTGTCTCTCGTTCTCACATACGCACTCACAGGTGATTTCGAGTTTCATTCTCAGTTTATAGAGAATGAGAAAGATGCATTAATAAGGTTGCCAAATCAATGTTTCGTCAATAAGAAATGTGGTTACCTTCATTATTAGAAAGAATAAAAAAACAGTATACATCGAACAAATCGTCAACGTGTGATGAAAATTCATGCGATTTAAACGTCATCATTAACAAGAAAAACATCCGATACTTTGTCAAATGAGAGAAAATTTCTAAATCGATTTTTTTTATCCTAACCTTGATCTATTTGTCTTGCAATTAAATATATTTTACTTGTATTCAATCCATCACTTGCATGTCAGGATCTGAAATATATATTAGTTACGTCCGGTATGCATTTCTCTCGCTCCCTCCGTTTTCTTCTTCTTCATTGTCGTTTTTACTGCGCTCTCGTTTTTTATAATCAATTGTCTAGCGACAATGTTTTTCTGTTTCTTCACCAGCCGATAGAAACGCGAAAAACCTAATGCTTTTTTGTCCGAACGTTGAAGTGAACATCTCGATAGAGAAGAAAGAAAAAACGCAGGAGAAAAGAAAATCTATAAATGGGGTGTGGAAATTGTTTTTAGCGACTCGTGGTTGTCAAGTTACGGAACGACTCAATTTTCTATTTTCTCTATCACAAATCAATCATATAGGAATTTATTCTCTTTGATTGTATTTGCCATAGTAATAAATTAAAAGTCTACTTGAATTTCTCTACGAAATAAGGTAATTATATATTCAAAATCGTCGATTGAACCGAGTTCAGTTGAATTTTCCTTAGTAAAGAACCCTTAAGAGAAGAAAAAAAAAGCAAATTATTACATACGGAAGACTGTTGTTTACTATGGAGACTTTGAAATAAAAATAACTAACGTTCAACTACTCACTGACATTGTTATGTGAATATGCTCACTGACATAAATGTCATTTGATAAAAACAGAAACAGAGACGCCTTTCTTTCTCTTTCTTTTAATGTTGATTTCTGATCTAATGTTTGAATTTTGAAATCAAAGATGAGTTTAATTTTCGTTGACTAAAGCAAACCACCTACAAAATTTTTATTGTCCACAAGCTATTTCTGATCTCAAGTAACAAATCGAACAAAATACAAACCTTTTCTTCTTCTTCTTCTTCTTCTTCTCTTAAAAAAACTACATTTGTCAACATCTCAAATACATACGCTTTATATACATAACGTATTTCGTTGTTCTTTTCTCTCTCTCTGCTTCTCTTTTTCTCTCTAAAATCACTCAATAAAATGGCATTAGATTCTAAAAATACTTGCTGAATATCGTGCACAGATCATAGTTATAACTTGGGTGAACTAAATTGACTTTCATAAAAGAAAAGTGCACAAAAAACATATGCATACATGCACGAATTCTCGATTTTCGGGCGTTGAATAGATCAATTTACAAATGAATAAATATACTTGATTGTTGTTTAGTTACAAAGAGTCAAATGATATTGTTGAAGAAGACACTGAACGTTTTTGTTTCTTGTCGTTATTAACCATTGATTTGTTCCTATGGATTCGCTTAAAAGCTTACGATTCAAATAAACACAAGCAAAGAGTCGATAAGATTTCATTATTTGAAGAAACGAAAAACGATTTAAATTTTCTATTTTTCAATCAAGTTTTTTTTTCTCCATGTTTTTACTGAAAACATTCGATAATCGAAAGTTCATTTGTCATACTTATTTATATAAGACGAAAAAAACACTGATTTTCTTCTATTTATTTAGCAACAACTATCGTTTATTCTTTGATTTATACTGAACAAATAAGAAACAACAAGAGTTTTTTTCATGTTTATGAAAGACGAAATTATAATGAACAAGGCAATAGAAAGAATTCGAATAAATAAGAGACAAAACACAAAGAAAAAGCAATAGTTTTCTGTACATATTTCAAAGAGAAATTGAATATTTATAACAGATAGATTCTCATAAATAAAGAAAGAAAAATGAAACGGAAAAAGAAGAAAACAATTGAATATTTTATTCTAGATGAAAGAGATCACTGTTCAGTTCGATTTGTATAACCAAGATCGGCAGCTAGTTCATCGATTAAAGTTGATTCTAGTGAAAAAAGATCACATGTAAACATGTCATTAGTAGTTCGTGATGTTGTATCAATAAAGCCATGTCGTTTAAAAAATGTAACAAATATCGATAAATCTTGTGTGGAATTGATTTTAAAACGTTTGTAAATAAATATTAACTTCGAACGTAAATCATCATTGGTTAGAAATGCCGGTAGATTTTCTTCATCATCATCGTTTAGTTCATTCAATGACAAGTTACTTTCATCGCAACTTTCATTTAAACCCGACGATGAATACGAACGATCGGAATGAGAATTTCGATTGGATAGATTCGTTTGTCGACCCACGAAATTCGATGATAACGGTGAATTTTGTTCGTGTTCATCGGACAGCGGAAAACGGTGATCATCATCACTTTGTCCATCGATGTCCATTGGCGTTTGAGTATGATCATCTTCACTATGAAAGATAGGTGCCGATGGTGAGGTTGTTGCTGGTTCGACACTTGCTGGTCGAGATTGAGGCGTATTAATTGTTGTTGTGGTTGCTGGAAGATCTTGATGAGATTGGTGATTGGCAGTAGAACGCGATGGACTTGATGTTCGAATTGATTTCGATGGTGTTGGAGTACGACGACTGGTGTGATGAGATGATTTTGATGAATGATGATTTGATCGATCTTTTTGTTGTGATGAATGACGAGACGAAGTTGATGAATGATGCGAACGACTGTTGTGATGAGTTGTGTGACGTGAACGAGAACGAGAACGAGAACGAGAACGCGATCGAGAACGTGAACGACCTGAATTCATTGAAATTGATTTGAGTTTTATTTTGAAAAAAGATCGATCTACCTCGATTATTGCTACTAGTTGTACTATGTTTGCCGGATCGATTACTGCTGGTACTACTTCGACTACTCGTGGAATTGTTGTTTGATGGCGGTGGAGTTATTGGACGATCACGTTTTGAGCTTGATTGACTTTTCGATGACGACGATTGATGTCGATGAGAATCCTAAATCGAAGAAAATGAGAAATCCGAGAGACAACTAAATCGATTCATTTACTCGGTCGGAATTTCTGCTCGATGATGATGGTGGCGGTGTCATGGGCGATCTTGCGCGTCTTTCACTCGTCGTTGGCGGAGGCGGTGGCGGCGGAGCAACTTTCTTTGGAATTTTTTTCAGACTACTTATTAAAGCAGGTGGATTGGTACTGTTCGAATTGGATGTATTCGCAATGGGCGATGATTCTCGTCGGATAGGAACATTCGAGGGAGATTTCACAATGATAGATGTAGGTTCGAGTTTAATCGAGGCTTTTTGAGCGGGTTTAGTCGAGGAAAGAGTTGTCGGCTTTTTTATTGTTGATGTTGGCGTTGATTTTGGCGGTGAAGTTACAGGCACAGGTTCTTTTTTCTTTGGAATTGGATTTGTTGATGGTTCGGATTTGATTTTTATTGTTGGACGAGGTTTAGAATCTGGAGGAACAAAGAAAGATTTTATTTTAATTCATAAGAAAACTGTATTATTCGAACCATCAACAGTAGAATTGTTGTTAGTTGAAATGATTGAATTTGTTTCTTTATTATGAGAAATTTTCGTTGGTTTATCTTCGATTGTTGGTGATGATTTAGTTGTTAAAGTTAATTGACTTTTTTTAATATTGATTGTATTCGTAAGAGATTTACTAGACATGTCAGTTTTATTAATCGAAAGTGTGTTCGGTTTTTTCTTCGAATTGATTATTGCTTGTTCAGTTTTGACTTTTTTCGGGTTTACTGATGAATTCATTTGTACAGGTGAAGATGCTCGTTTTTGTGTCGATGGCAGAGAATAATGAACGATAGGCTCGGATAGCGGTATCATCGTATCGTCTACTGCATTATTATCATCACTCTCATTGTGATGAGATGATATTGAGCTATTATTATCTTTGATTTTCTAAATCAATTAAAAATAATCATCGTTAGACAATCTTGAGCATCGTCGTATGACCTCAAAAAAATGAAGGTCATGTTGTAATTGGACTTACGCCACCAGCAGCTAAGATTTTCTGACGTAGATCAGGATCGGGATTGGAGAATGTACAACGATATTTCCTAACTGAACTTTCCTTTTGTCGATTTGGAAGACCTTCGACATTGGTGTGCAAATCAAGATCATATTCGATACGGAATTTTTTCGGTTCTTTTTTTGTTTTGAAATGAATTTCGATTGGCTAAAGACAAACATAGTTTCGTTTAGAAAAAAAAAGTAAAATATAATTACTAAATGAAAACCAGCATAGCCAGTTTCTTGAATAGCGAATGGAGTTGATTTTAATTCTACAAAAGTGGAAATTTATTTCATTTTACAACAGAGAAAAAAACATCTTTCTTATCGAACCTCGTTTATTATTCGGGTATTCAGGATGCAGATAAAAAACACAACGTTGAATGAGACAATTTAAATCAGCTTTGACATCAGCTGAACGTAAATAAACTTTCCAATCATGAGTTCGTGGCGGATTATGTGTAGTTGTTGGTTCAGCTCGAATAATCGATACATGTCCAACTTCAAAATCAATTTCTGCAATCTTTTAATAGAAAAGAAATTGATTTTTCTTAAAAACTCTTCAGTTCTAATCGAACCTCGTTCGTATAATTATCTCGATCGGTCATTGTGATATATATTTTTTATTTTCTTTACCAATCTAAAAATAAATTTTGTCAAAAAAAAGTTTTATTCGCATTGACAATTGTTTATAATGTGTAAAAAGAAAGAAAAAGACAAGTGACAGAAAGAAAGAGAAAAAAAAAAACTCAATGTATGTGTGTATGTGTATGAGGAAAGTATAAGCGTATGATCTCATCCAGATGGTTGACTATAAATAACGGATAACCAATGAAGTTTTCAGTTATTATCATTTTAAATTCAAAATTTGAATTCGAATTGTTTTTTATTTTTATTTTCAAACAAAACACAATTGTTTTCAGCAAATTATACTCGATACTATTCTCGTGTTTCATCGATCTCTGCTGACATCTCGTTTAAATGTCAATCAATATGATGTACGGTATACCTCTTGCACATCAAAGGTCAAAAACAATCTCTCTCGAAAGAGAAAAAATATGTATAATTTTTATTCTAATTTGTTTAATATTATTTTCAATAGGGGAGATTTTTCAGTAAACAAAATTGATAATTACACCTGACGAAAATCATCAACCATAAAATGTCAATCTGATTACTTTCGGAAATTTATTTCGAATTCTGCTGTTTCGAACTTCCGATTATTTATAAACCCTGGAAGAATTTTCGATAATATTCATAATTACGGACATTTTATTTTAGAAGCTTGCGTGTGAAGCTGGATATATATATATAGTATTCTATAAATATAGTATACTTCCTTCTGCAGTTGATGATGTCAAATCATGAAAAGAAATAAAATGACGTCTATAGAAAATAAAAGTGAACGAGTATGTTTTGGAGTTTGTTTTTCAGTACACGACATAGATCTGCAGTGGTTATGAAATATTGTATCTTGTGTAAATAGTTTTTATCGCTATCCAATGCAGTACAACGTTTGTTTGGAGATTTTTTATCAAGAAAATATTCGAAAGTCAATTAGAATTGAAAAGTATATAGAAACAGATGTTCGATAAGCTTTGCATTTTCTCATATCGATACCATAGGATATACGACGTGATCATGTGTACTTTTTTCACTTTTACAATACAGTAAATTGCTGATCAATTAATTGATTAGAATTGTAGATCTACCGAATGTACCCAATTGAAAAACGAACGATGACATGTCAATAATTAATTGTATTTCAAGAACGAATCCACTTAAGTAGGTCAAATAAATCGTTCTTTCCATCGATTTCGTTACACACACCTCTATGAGAAAAAACAAAGTCCACTTTTTATGTTCCTGTCTGTTCTAACGAATAACAGATTCTTCCAGTAGCTTTGTACTTGATATACCAATACATTATCATATCAGATGAATAACAACATCCGTTCTTTTCTTTTCTTCTACCTACAAATACCTACGAAAAACTCGCAAATACACTGCATTGCATTGCATAAAACAAATGCGATACAAGAGCAAGTTCTCCCTCCGATATTCACCATACAAATGACACCAATCCAATCCAATTCGATGTTCAATATCCAACATAATCACGCTCAACCCGTCGATGTCTTTTTAATTATCGATGAACAAGATCAAGTCGATGTGAAATCTCTCTCCTCAAACTCAATGAATCATTCCGATCTGAATACAATAGTAAAATGTTAGTATTCTGCAGACACAATTAGGCAAATTTTCTTCGTCTGTTTTCCTCATTTAAAATGATTCAAATTTAGGCAAATAAATATTTCTATTCAATTCGAAAAAGATCTGTTTTTATTTTGTTTACAAACAAACAAAAAATGAAAATAGCAACAGTATATCGAATGTAATTTAACCTAAGGATAGAAAGAGAGAGAGAGAAAAATATAGAATTATACGTTCGTGAGACACGGAGTTCAATTGAAATGGTAGAAAAAAAAAGAAAGTAAACCGAATACTGTTGCATTGGTTGACAATAAAGTTTTCGGTCTCTGTTGTTCTTTAATATGAATTATTGTTGAGAATTAGCAGCTCTCGTCGTCGTCGTACGATCAATGACTTTGCCGTGAATATCATGTTCGACTGAACGATCTTTAATTGTATGATAAATAGCAGCAGCAGTCATAAGAGATACAACGAAACCTTGTGCATAAACACGAGTTCGAATCCTAAATTCACAAAAAATTAGATTGAACACAAATGTTAATCGTATGTTTTTACCAATATGTCGATGTTGGTTTGCTTCGATCTCGTCGAGTGAAACCGACGATTGCACCGATAACAATCAAACCAAATCCGGCCATACCTTAAAATCGAAAATTCAATCGAAATTCAAAACAACAATTCTCTACCAATGGGTACAGCAGGATCTTGTTTAAATTTTCTCCAGAATTTCGATTCGGAAACTTGAGTTCGTTGGAAATCATCGATGTTTGAATTCGACATTTTTTCAAGATTTCGTTCGATTTTTATATCTAAAATTGAAAATCATTTCTGTACAGACAACATATTGACGAAATCAAGCACAAAAGACAAAGACAAGATGATTAGTTTTGCAAGAGATGATTGACAACCAGATCTTTATTTCCTTCGTATTGCTCGAGTAATTCGATGATCAACTGTTGATCAATAGCTGGGAACATTTCTTTGATTGTTTGAACATCGATCGATGAATAATTTCCATTCGGTTCGACGATACTATTCGATCGGGACGATGACGATGAAACCGTCGGACTACTTGGATAACTCGACGAATCGACTATCGGTACATTTTCATTCGTAATCGCCTAGGCAAAAGAATTTTTAATGAACATCGACAAGCAACAAAAAAAAATAGGTTGGACTCGACAACAATAGTTCGACATACGATTTCATCAGTTACGATTTCATTGGTTGTCTAGAGAAAAGAACGGCGAAAATATTTGTCTGTTCTT
>ERZ778019.495-NODE-495-length-73922-cov-12.821896_pt1 | contig 73922 bp, 68 predicted proteins | sample MGYA00375749_ERZ778019 | MGnify/ENA primary metagenome ERZ778019 (study PRJEB29350, sample SAMN05389821) | bioreactor metagenome | isolation source: Ammonium sulfate bioreactor | place: South Africa: University of Cape Town | collected 2014-03-17 ... | reverse complement strand
ACGAATTGTACCGAGAGAATATTTCGAATCGATATGAAATTCATTGATAAGTGACTTGTAGATTTTATCTATTGACAAAAAGAAACGAAAGTACATCGAAAACTAAGTTTTGAATGATCTCTACCGGCGTAGATTCGAAATGAATGAAACGGAGATTTGATTTGATATTGAATATGCAAAATGTCTCCATGCAAATTAAGAATATAGATTTGATCGAGACCATTATAAAAATATAGGAAATGATTTATTTGATCGAAGGTTAATAACGGTCGAAGATAATGAACATTTTCATGATCATTCGTTATTTGAATTGTAAATAAAAGTTTGAGATTTTGACCGTCCATTCCAAGACGGATGATATGCTGAGCACGAGATTTCACAACTGAGGTATAAAAAAGTAACCTAAAGTCAAATTAAAACGAATGAAATTTCGAAGTTTTTTGTTTTTCAATCGATATCAACAATACCCTTTTTCTGGATAAAGAATAATTCGTTGTGGTAGATAATCAGTTAGTATCTGATGAAATAAAACATAACAAAAACTTCCATTTAATCGGCAAACATTGATCGTATGTAAACGTGCATTAATAAAATAGATATTTTCATGCAACCAATCGATAGCAAACGAATGAATAGATGTATAATCACGTCCATCGATGATTAACTAAAAAAAACGAAAATATTCATTGTCGTTTGTTCGATTTTCTCAATACTTGTTTCCGATAAGGATGTTGATTTAGATCAAGTCGAAATATGCCTCGAGTTTTGCTACATGACATAACAATCGATCGAAGTGGATTTGTACATTCAGCAAAATACAAATAATTATCAATTGGATCATGATCGATTAGATAAGCATATTGAGTTTGAAGGATTAATTTTTTTGTATTCAATATTAGTTCGTTATTTTGATCGATGTCAATTTGATAGATACCATCATCGAATAAACCATAGAAACGTCGTTGATTCGTTCGTAGAAGACATGTATGTTTATCAGAATCGAGAAGATAATTTTCTTGACACGAACATTCATACGATCCACGAGTATTTCGACAATAATGATCGCAGACAGCTCGTTCTCGACATTCGTTTATATCTTCGCAAATGTCTGTTGTTTCATTCATTCGATAACCTTGCTGACAAACACAATGTCGACTTGGATAGTTTTCACAGATTTGATGTTCGCCAAGACATGTATCGTCGTCTGAACATGTTCGATGCGTTAGAATATCGAACGATGGACATTGATCATCATCATCTTCGAAATCTTCGGAATGGCATTGATATTTTTGATGGCATTCGAGATTTTTTGGTAGACATTGATTTGTTAACGTACAACGATAGAATAATTTCTCGCTAAGATAATCTTCAATTGGGCATTGACAATTGATTTCATCCGTTCGATCATGACATTGACTTATTGTATCACATTGTGATGTTTTTGGAATACATAAATTTGTTGATTTACAAATAAACTCATCGGATGTACAATTTCGAGATGATTGCAATTTCGAACAAATTTCTATTGATTCATCGCTATTATCAGCACAATCCTAAATCAATTTATATAAACAACAATGAAAATCAATTTCTTCGATTCAACGCACTTGAAAACCATCGCAAATAGCTCTTGATTGGATACATTGATTGAGTGTTCGACAAGCAAATTCATTTGTTTGACATGTTTTCTTTGGACAATCTAGATTTTTATTCTTCGTTATTTATTTATTTATTCATTTTTGTGTTCGCTACCTAATTCATCCGATGCAAATCTATCTAAACAATCATTGATTCCATTGCATTGCCATCGTTTTGGTATACAACGATTTGTTATTCGACAATGATATTCATCGTTCGAGCAAACTATCAACGGATTGACTTGTTCACATTGCTCATCAATGCCGTTTCGACAATCAATAATTCCATCGCAAACCGACGATCTATTTAAGGTCAATAACAACAATAAAAGCCGTTTCTTTTTTCCTATACACTTGATTTAATCAATGCAAATAGAATTCCTGAGGCAATATAATGATTAGATTTGATTTCGAACTACTACTACTACTAGTATTTCTCTCTAAGAAAAAACAACATCATACCGATGAATACAAATTTCAATTGGATGAATATATTCTGAATGAATATTATGCTCGATTGAACGTGTACTATAGAGAATATCTTGTTGACATTTAACAGAAAGATTTTCCGGGCAAGAACGTTGATTGATTATCGTTGTTGAACAATTAGTTTCATCGGTTTTATCTTGACAATTATATTCACCATTACAAACGAATGCACGAGGAATACAACGATGTTGATCACAAGAGAAATATTCATTTGAACAATAATAATCTAAATAATTCGAAATAAGAAGAAGAAGAAGAAAACAAGCAGATAATGACTGACTCGTTGTTTCGATGTAAACAATTAATTGTGAACAAAATATGATGATCAAATCGAATAGCATTGTTTTGATATATTTCTAATCGAACGAACCACAAGTAAAGAGAGAAAAGAAAAAGAAAAAATCAATCAGAAAGGAATTAAAGATATTAAAGAAAATCAACAGCGAAACAATCGATCAATCTGGAGGCTATATTTTCTTGTCGACACAACTGTTAGTCGGAATATGAGAACTACTGATGAATATGACGTTCAGTCGTTCTTTTTTCTCTCTCTCCCTCTCCTCTCTTTCTTTCTTATTAATGAATGCAGATTTGGGTCCATTTTTCCTCTCCCGAGAGTCGAAGAGAGAAGAAGAAAAAAAAGAAATCTACATCTTTATGCGACTAATGTACATCACTGAACATTTAGCATTGATTGTCTGTTCTTCATCGGACATATGCATGTAACATTATGAGAAAGAGAGTGAGTGAGAGAGAGAGAGACAAGCTATTTTACAGGCTTAATCAAGCAAGAATAATTAAATTATCTTGTCAGTTCGACGAGAGATGATTCAAAGAATTCATAATTTCTTACGTTTTTTTTTCTGGTTCGAATATTTACATTGCAGATGAAGAATCAACTATACTTGACGCGGATTTTATCTTGCGAATATCGACGTTATGTGTGTGTGTGTTACTTGGCCTCGAAGGAGAGGAAAAAAAGGAGAGACTGTTGATGACGAGCAAACAGTTGCGAGATTTTCAATGCAACTGAATCTTGTCATTTTGTCAATAACAAACTGACAAGTTATCGTTCTACGCGACATGTCAAGTCGAGATTTTTGTAACCCAACGATTGGATAATATCTCTATATATGTATGTGATGTGATTCATTCAACTAGGCACTATTCGTTAATTCATGTATCAATCAAAATCAAATTAATTATTCGAAATAAATCAAATCGAAATTCAATGATATTTCTCAGTTGAAAATCGATTTTTCTTGATGAAAAAAATCGACATCGAATTTTTTCTGAAAGTCATTTGTAAAACGTTGTTTTTTCTCTCTCTTTGAACAAAGACAAAACGAATAACAAAGACTCGGACGAGAAAAAGAAAAGAAAAACCGGATCATTCGTTAGTTGTCATTTTCGATCATGTGGCAATTTACAGAAACATTAGGTGAAGGTGCTTACGGCGAGTATGAAACATTGATGAATTCTCTTCTCTCGATATTTCTATCTCTCTAGAGTTGTACTTGCAAAAAATGTCAATACAAATGAATTTGCAGCTGTGAAAGTCATCGATATCAATCGACTGAAAGGCAACGATGTCGTCATACGAAAAGAAGTACGACGAAAGTTAATTTGCTTCGAGAAAAAAAAACAAAAACATCTTTAGATTGATTTGCATAAACTATTTCGACACGAAAATATCATTCGATTCTATGGTTATAAACAACAATATTCGAATTATTATCTTTTTCTCGAATATGCAGCCGGAGGAGAATTATTCGATAAAATCGGTTTGAATTCTCTTTTTTAAACGCAGTCGTCATTTGATGAGTTTTGCTTTCGATAGAACCTGACGTAGGAATGCCGGAATATCTCGCACAACATTATTTCAAACAAGTCGTTGCTGGAATGGTAGAGAAAAAGCCAAACTAGAAATCGTTTGAAGAACATGAGCTTTTATTTAGGCATATTTACACACTCTTGGCGTAGCACATCGTGATCTTAAACCAGAAAATCTTCTTATTGCAAATAACAGTTCGATAGAAATCAGATTTGAATGAAATAATTCTTGTGTTCTGTTGATAGATGTACTGAAAATTTGTGATTTTGGTTTGGCAACATTATTTCGAAGTCAAACAACGAGAGAAGAACGACGACTAACGACTTATTGTGGAACAGCACCCTATTCATCACCTGAAGTTTGGGCTAAAACGCCGTATCGAGGTGAAGCTGTCGATGTTTGGTCGTCGGGTATTATTCTTACTGCTATGTTAACTGGAGGTAATTCGACACGATGAAAAGCTTTTTATTTAATTGACACATTCTTTATGTAGAATTACCGTGGGATCAACCGTCAATTCAAAATCCTGAATATAAACGTTGGCTGGATCGAGATTATTATCATAATCCATGGAAGAAAATTGATAATATGATTTTAAGTATGAAAGAGCGATGAAAACGAAGAATATCGATGATAAATTTCTTGTTGGTAGATCTTCTTCGACGAATTCTTATTCATGATCCTGAACAACGAGCAAAAGTTAGTGACATTCAAAGTCATAAATGGATGTCGAAAGTTTATCCACAAGGTAAGAAATAAAATTCGAATTTCAACGAACTGAATTATTTTTGTCTTCGATTGATTTTAGATGGTACAGAACCAGATAATCAATTATTAAAACGCATGGCGTATGTTTTTTTCCTCAAATTCATTCATTTCATAGCTCAACATTTATTTTTTAGCGTCAAATACGAAGAACCATGTTGGTCATTAACACAACCAAATCAAAGTACCACCTCGACTTATATCTCAACATCATCGAATGATGATCCTATGGTTAATTGCATTTCTCAACCAATTAAACTCGATGATTTAATTCTCATTACTGAACCACGTTCACTTACTGAAATGGGCGACGTAAGTCATCAAACAAACGAAACGAAACCTATCTCATTTGGTTTTTTTTTGTATTTTTCAGCAAGATCCATCTGAACATCTTGTTCATCGTATGACACGTGTTGTCTTGGCTATATCATTCGATGAAACACTCTATCTTCTCAATCGATTATTTCTTCATACAGGTTATACAGCTAAACGAACAGCTGGCAATCAAGTAAAATCTTTCGATCGAAAACTTTTCATTTTCAAAATCCTAAATTTAGATTACTGTTGTCACACAAGATAAACGACATACGGAATTAATCTTCAAAGTCAATATATTCAAATTGCCTGATGCCAAGATCATGGCCGATTTCCGTCTATCGAAAGGTGACGGTATCGAATTCAAACGTAAATTCGTTGATATGCGTGAACGTCTCGTTCAACTAGCAAGTGCTTGGTCAACTAGCAGTAATGCCGGTTCAGCCTATTTCAATCATTCAGATACATCCTCAACATTAACAGCTGGAAATAATAGTGTCAATCAGTTACAAGAAGCAATGGATACCTAAATCTCTCTCCTGTCCAACTCTAAAGCAAACAAATGAATTTTCTGTATTTTTTTTCTGTAAATGAATAAATAGGATCATAATGGAGTTTTTTTTTGTTGCTAGATACAATCAAAATACATCGAGAAAAACGAGAAAAAAAATAATAATTAGAATATCAGAATATAATTTCTGACTGAGATATTTTCCACAAGCTGAAACAAATACATTTTCATTTTTTGCAAACAAACAGAAATAAAGGCAAGAGAAGAAGAAGAAGAAGAAATAGATAATTTAGGACCGAAAAAAAAGACAATCGATGTGTAATAAGCTATATCGATTGATTTTGTTCAGAGTATAAAAGATTACACATACTCGTATATACAAACGAAATCAATAGAATGTCATTACGCAAGAACTACCGAATAATAGACAGACAAAAACGATCTTGTTTTTTATCAAATAGATTAGGTCAAACAAAAATAATACACAGAAAGAGAATGATTAATAACCGGTTTGAGAAAAATAAAATAAAACAAGAAATACACCGATTTGACTAGTACACAGAGAAAGAGTTAAACTGCATTAACTTAAATTAAACGGGCCTTGGACTTTGAGAAACTAGAAAAAGCAAATTGAATAAAACACAGAATTTGTCAAAAAAAAGTTACCTGTATCACAAGAGAAGGTCCACCTGCTACTATTTCTTGTGGTAAACTCCTAAGTGGACAATTTTCAATACTCATAATCTGTAGATTCGTACATAATGCTAATTCATATGGAAGAACATCAAGATTTGGATTATCATTTATATAAAGTTGTTCGAGTTTTTCCAATTGACCAATATCTTCTGGTAATAAACTGAGATTATTCTCTCCGACATTTAAATGTGTTAAATTCGATAATGATCTTAAGGAAAACAAAGTTCGATTGAAAATCAACAAATAAAATCAACAAATTCTACCCAATCGAACGTGGCAATTGTGTTAATTGATTCGACGCAATGATTAAACGAGTTAATTCTCTCAAATAACCTAAAAAGAACACATCACACATCTTTATTCAATCGACGAAAACCTACCGATTTCCTGAGGCAATGAATCAAGTTTATTTTCTTCCAAATCTAAATGTCTCAGTTTTCTCAATTGACCCAATGATGGCGGTATTCTCTATTGATTAATAAACAAATTCAAATACTCCTTGTACAAGAATTCTCTACGAACTTTTAATTGATTATTCGACATAATAAGAACTTCTAAATTCTGTAGATTTTTAATATCTTCCGGTATGACAGTTAATTGATTTGTTGCTAGATTAAGTTCGACTAATGCTGTCCAAGAGCCAATATCTAAACAAAAAACGTTCGATAAGAAATAATCGAAAATCAATATTGATTTCTTTTGGCATTTTGTTTACCCAATGGTAAAGATGTGAGAGCATTTTCTCTCATATTCAATTTCGAAAGATATTTGGCAAGAGAAAATATTGAAAATGGAATTTTATCAATTGTATTACATTCCATATTAATCGAATGTACAGATGTAAATTGTGTTGGACCGCCCAATGGAAATGAATTGAAATTATTACGTGCTAACGAAATCGTATTTAAATGTACTAAACTTGATAGAAGTCCTTCCTAGAAACGAAACGAAATACAAACGATCGATTCATCAATTGAAACCAACCGGTAATTGTGAAACATTGTTTCCTTCGATATTGAATTCATCGAGTTTTGAACAATTAGCTAATGAAGATGGAATGGTCGAAAGACGATTGTATCTGATCAATAATCGACTGAGATTCTTTAAATTTCCAATAGATTCCGGAAGATCAATGAGTTCATTATGAGTGAGATCTAATGTTGTTAATTGGGCACAATTTCCTATGAACACACATAAAAAAAGACAAACCAAACGTTGTTGTTTGTTTTTCTCAAGAAATTCAACAAGGCAAACAAACCAATTGCATCCGGCAAATGTTCGAGATGATTATGTGCAACATCGAGTGTTAATAATTGAATTAAATGGCCGACTGTTGTCGGAAGTAGACGAATACGATTTTCACGTAAACTTAACATTTGTAAATTCTTCAAACAAGAGAAAAACAAACAAAGTTTAAATTTCGATTTTTCATCGAAGAAAATAACATACAATGAGATTTTTAATGGTATCAGATACTTCTTTGATTCGATTGAAACGTAGATAGAGTGTTGTGAGACTTGTTATTCGATAGATAACTTCAGGAATCTAGAGAACAGAAAATTTACGAATTGAAAACTTCAGATTAGAAATTCAAATACATCGTTAAATCGATTGTGTCGTAGATCTAAGACTTTCAGTTGAACAAGACGATCCATTGTATCAGGCAAAGTTGTTAATGAATTTTCACTTAATGCTAATACTTTTAAATTAACTAGATTGCCGATTTCAGGTGGTAGTTGTTGAATACGATTGCTGTATAAATACAATTCTCGTACATGTGTCAACTAGACAGATAAGAATAAAATTGTTGTTTTTCTTCTGAGAATATTGAAATTTACTTCTTTGATTGAACTTGGGAGAATGGTAACACTACTTTTACTCAAATCAAATCGTTCACTTTGTTCATCACGACAATTTTGAATTTCTCGATTAATATCCTTAAAATAAAACGAGTATATATTTTGAAATTTGCGAAAATCGAAATAACAAAATTCGATTCACTTGACTTGAACTTACAGTTTGTTTAGCATTCGCAGCAATTCGTGAAGTGAATGATTTAAAAGGATAGATATCTCTCAACATGATTTTCTCAATTGAAAACTGGCAATGATAAGTCAGATGGCAAATGATCTCTCAACGTACTTAATAGTTGATTACTGCTCGATGAATCGACACTAGTAATATCAACAAGCTAAATGTCGGAATAGAAATGTTGATGTTATTATTATTATTATTATTATCATCATTGTTGTTGTTGTTGTTGTTGTCTTTATTCTTTTTCTTCTTTCTGTCTATTTCTCTAGATTTACTCGATAGAAATAAGACAACTCAAGTATCAACATTCGAAGAACGAAAGAGAAAAAAAAACAGCTCGATATATGCCGATAAGTTCCTTTCCTATCGTCGTTCAGAAGAAAAGAACAAGCTAAGACAGATTTTTTTTTCTTTTCTGATGAGTTGTTATGTGTCGACAGATAGAAATATACAAAAATTTTGTTCTTTTTTTCTGCATTCTATGACAATCTAATTCTCGTTCAAAATACTTGCAATCTGCTGAACGGAAAAAGAAAAAGACGAAGGAGAAATATCTACACCTGATGACAAGAGAAGGGAGAAGAAAAAAAAAAGAAATGAACAGCCTCGAGCAAAATAATTAGCCTATTGTCTGTGCGATATTCGAGACAATCTGTTGTTACTTACAACTTCGGCTCGGATACGACCGCCACGTAATTCTTTTTTACTTGCTGATTTAATGCCGGCCTAGAATTGAAATTTATTTTGATTTCTTGTTGTTGTTGTCAAACTTACGAATGTAACTTGACTGGAAGAACTAGCTCCTGGTGATTCCTTATCTTTGGATGGTTTGGGCGGATTCATGATTGATCTAAAAAGATTTCAATGACAAATCAATATAGCGTTTCAATAGAGACATATAAATATAAAAAAAACACATAGACGAAAGAATAGAACAACGAGTAAGCATCTCCTCCCAGCTGGTCGGACTTAACCCGTCAAAATAAGAGAACAAAAAGAATAGGAATAGTAGAAGAAGAAGAAAGATGTTTTTTTGTCAAATACGTTAGTTTCTTTCTTTCGTGAAATAAACATTCCATGCATAGTTACGATGATACACTTTTACTCATACAATTTCGATAAATATCAAAAACAATCAATCATTCGACGAAAAAGTCTAGTTCTCAACATGAATAACAAACAATAGACAAACCTACTTTCGATAATCGTCCATGGAACTCATAGTATTATTATTATTATTATTATTTCGAGTGTCCAATTGTTGATAAGCCATTGATTAGGTTAATTTTTAGTTTCGAAGACTTTTTTCAATGGAAATTACCCAGTGTTATGTGCGTCTGCGTGTGTATGTCGTTTGATTACACGCTCCTGTTGTTTGGTTTTTCTGTTGTTGCTAATGCTATGAAACGTTTTCTTTCTGTGTCTCTTTTTCTCTCAATACGTCGTTCTTTCACATGCGTAGTATAAACGAAGGAGGGAAATCTTGAAAAAAACTCGGTTTTTTTTTGCTATCGCGTTTTCTTATTCTGTTGCTTCGCGTTTTTTTTCCGTTAGGCGCATCGCACCGTTTGGTGCTTAGGCATCATCAACAAAATAAGCAAGAAAAGAAATAAGAGAAAGAACAAAAAAAAAAGAAAAAAAGAAAGAACGAGAGGAGGAGGAAGAAGAAAACGACGAAGAAGAGAATGACGATAATGATGAAAATAAAAGTTTTTTGGAATTAAACTAACAAAAACAATGACGACAAAGAAAAGGACTTCTTTGTTCTTATCTTTAATAAATAATAGTAGAAACAAAAAGAAAGTGAGAGAGAGAGAAACAAAAGACAAAACGAAAAGAAATTCTTCTTTTTTTTTCGAATGGCGACATCAAATAGATTGAAAACAAAGTAGAGATATTTTCAGCAACGAAATATATGATTTCGATGACCTATTTCCATTTAGAACGGATAATGAAACGGAAAGGAAAGTTTCATTTGCTTATCAAGGTTTAAATTCAATACCTGAACATTTATTACCTATGGACAAACATTTTATCGAGTATCTTGATCTGACAGAAAATAATATAGATGATCTTCGTTTTCTAATCGATTTTACGAATTTACGTACGTTAATTATCGATCGAAATCGAATAAATTCAAATGTAAAAATACCTCGATTAGACATGTTACATACAATATGGATCAATCATAATCAAATATCAAATCTAAGTGTATTCATTCAAACATTAGCGACACAATGTTCACAATTGAAATATCTAAGTATGATGAATAATCCTGCTGCACCGAGTTTTTTCAATGGTGGAACATATCAACAGTATGTTGATTATCGACACTATGTTATTAGTCAACTTCCACGTTTGATCATGCTCGATGATCGACAAGTTTCACTCGAAGAACGACAAGAAGCTGAACGTATCTATACGCCAATGACGCTGACGAAACGAGATAAATTATCAACGAAAACTACTCGATTAAATGTACCACCTAATTCACCATAAAAAAATGACAAGATGACTTTTTCTCTTTTGAATTGTGTTCATCTCTGTGTTTTCAGACAAATTTCACGTTCTGTGACTTTCATTTTTACTTGAAAAGATTTCATAAACTATTTAAAAGTACATAATAGAAGAGAAAAGACTGTGATATTACAATGAAATAGACAGAAGGAAGATTTACAAATAGACATGCTTTCCAAGGTTTTTTAATCCGTCATTTACTGTAAAAACTAACAATACACAAACTAATTTCTTGCGTTTCTCTCTCGTTTTTTTTCCTTATTTCTCACGATATGTAAATTAACGGACAAACTTGTTGACATCGATTGATCTGAATTTTTGAGTCGATCGGAAAATCGGACAGAAGAAGAAAAAAGAAAGGAAAATGTCCACCTGGCAAATGCATACATCTCAACAGATGAATGTTAACAACAATTTATAGTAACAAACATAACACAAATAAGTAATAACCAGACATGAAATCTCTATATATCATCTGTCGTACGCATCTTTATGAATTTGATATGATAAGAATTTACTGATTATACTAAATCTGAAAACATGACTTTGAAAAGAAAAAGAAGAAGAAAAAAAAACGAACCTCTTTCTTTTGCTTGCTTGTTTAATAAGAAATCGCTTATTTTAATGAGTTAAACAATGGAAAAGGAAGAAAAAGAAATGAGAAACGTTCCATAAGTTCAAAATAAAACTGCTCGGATGTCGATGATTCAACGAAAAAAAAACAATATATATATATATATATATATTTAGGAAAATAATAACGATGATGTCAGTTGAGAGAACATCTTCATTCTCGTTCTTGCACTAGAACAACAACGCCTCGACTGTTTTGGTAACACCACGGTGTTTTATTTCTCGCTGCTGTTATGCAGACACAAGCAGCATATACAGGATCGCTGCTTGCTTACTTGCTCGTTTCTTTCTTCCTTTCCCTTATTTTCTCGTTTTTTCTTCTTCTTTATTTTGCCTCATGAGTACGCTACTCAACGAGAAACACACACACACACACACACACACATAAGCACTCACTGTTCTTTGATAGAAAACAGAACCCTGGATTTGTTGAAGGATTCGATATATTCTCACTTGTTGTTTTCTTCTTTTCTTTCGTCTTCGAGAAAACACATGCACATATGATAGTTTCGATTTAAGAACTGATTTTGACGACACACACACTAAATATAATCTTGATTTATCTATCCTTGAATTAGAACTAAACGTTTATAATTGGTCATCACTATCGACACGTTAAGAATTGTGTTCATCGTTCGCTTACTGTTGTCGGCACGTTAAAACACAAGAAGAAGAGAAAAAGAAGAAGAAGAAGAAGGAAGAAAATGATGACCTTCAAGAGTAAACAACAACAATCATCATCATCATCATCGTCGTGTTCTTTATTGATGCCTGGAAATCGAGGCATCTAGTTTTCCTCTGGTGTTCTGTTTTCTCCAGGCTCGTCGTCGATACTCGGTGTAGACAACAGGCAAAGAACAACACTATATATTGTGTCATGCATGGAAGGACCTTGATAAAATAAAGTAGAAGAAAAATAGAGAAAAAAGACAGAGATCTCAATTATCCGCGTATTCTCTACTTGTTGTTTTCCGTTTCTCCCGTCACTTGCCATAGTCAAGGTTATACGATTCGAATGTTTTTTTTTCTTTTACTAAGAATAATGAACGATTGAAATCAAATTGAAAGATTTAACATTTTTAGTCAAAGTCTCTTTCGTACAAGAATAGCAAAAAAGAAAAGCACTAATCCTTATTACAGCCAGACATAATTATCAATGATAAAGAGTTCCTACTGTGATCGTCTTTTTTTAGTATGTGCTTACGGAGATTTTATTTTTGTCGTGCGAATGTCCTTGGCAAGGATTTCTTTTTCTACAGGGCTATTGATAATATTTGAGCGTTGAGGACGTTATGAAAGATGAAAACAAGAGTTATTTAACCTCGATCGAATGAAAGGTATATTAATAATAAGTTTATTATTTTTTTGTTTGTTTTTATGCGAACATGTGTTCAGATCATTTGTTAATTTAATGAGTTTTCGACATGATTCATTTCGAGTTCGTTTCTATAATCAGACTTGATCGATTAGAGGATAAAAATAATTGAATTTATTTATTCTGTATCATAGAAGAAGAAAAGAAGAAAAAAATAGCTACTGTTCATGGGGAATTTTTTTTTAGCTTAGCATTTTTTGCTTAATCCATGTCGTAAAAGGCACCGTACGAGTATAAACACCTGGAAAACCACGTTTCGAACATCCATAACCATAGGATGTAATACCACCAATTGACCAAACACCATTGTCTTGATACATCAATGGACCTCCACTATCACCAGCACTAGAAGAAGAAGAAAAAGAAACAAAACTGATCGATTTGATCATTGAAATCTGTCAAACCATGTATCTTTCGACCAATCTAAAGCTGCAGCACATAATTGTCTTGAACTATCGTAATGAACATCTTTATACACTCGACAGTTGATCGTTGGTAGAACATTGACAGTAGCTTGTCGTAGAACATTCGAATGTACTCGTGAAACTTCGGATACTGTTCCCCAACCAGCGACTGTCACTTGTCGGCCAGGTTGAACACTTTTCGTTGGCAGACAAATTGGCGATGTATGGTCAGCCGTTGGCACAGGTCGATCAAGTCGAATAAGTGCAATATCATTTTCGAATGTACTCGATATGAATCGTTCGTGATTGAATATTCGTTTGGCACGATAGACTTCTTCGGGTCGTGTCGTACGAATATCATGAACACCAACACGTAGAATAAAAAACGATTCCAATGTTGGATTCGTAGCTGTCAACGGAACGAAACGATCGTCAATTTTCTGTTCAAGACAATGTGCTGCTGTTAGAACATGCGATGGCTCGATCAATGTTCCGCCGCAGATATGTGTACGATTTTGCCAAACGCCTGATGCTGTTCGATATCGAACGCCGATCGAAACAAGCCACGGCCAACTATTAGGTCGTGCTTCGGCTCCATTGATAATTTTTCCAAATAAAGAATTGAAAAATCTCGCTAGAAAATTCGAATTCGATACCGATGAACGACCGCATTTCAAAAGAGCGGCTTTGGCTTGATTGTTTTCGATAGCTGTTTCTTGAATTGTTCGATTTGTTTGACAACAATATCGAACACTGTAATCATCGCAAAGTTTCTGTTGACGTTTCGGATCATATTCGTTCAAACAAAAGATATCATACGAACGTATGACCATCATATCTTGCGTTTCGTTCATATGTATACCTGCTTGATTAACAGCCGAAACGATTCGTGGATGAGCACAAACCGTTGTCGGATGTTGTTGGCGTATGGCTGCATGCAGTTCATATTCACCTTTCACATTCGGTTGATGAAAATTAAACCAAGGCGTCCATGACCATGTATCATTGATTTCACAGATTGTATCTTGTTGTCCATTTATTGTTAAGAAATTAATGACAAGATAGATAAATACTGTTCGTTGCATAATTCAGGTTCTTGTCTTTACTAACAACGATTAGAACAGTAAGAAACATCAAACTGATACTTAACGGATTAAATAAGGTCGTGAGAAGATTATTTGAAAAAAAAATATCGAACTATCATCAATAATATCAACGAACAAAGAGAAAGAATACAAAAAGGTCATTGATATGTTGTCTATGTCTATCAATTTTCAAGGATCATTATTTATATATTGTGTTTAAAAGAAGGACGAACATGAATCGACATTCAGTTTTAGTTTATCATCATTAAAATAATCTTTGTCTACTGATCTTTTGTTTATTTGTATGTATGTATGTCAAACAAGAAGAAGGAAAAATTCTCGAATTTTTTCATGATTTGAAGATTATCGTCGGTTTAATCTTTGCAAATATTTTTGAGCAATGTCATATTCTCATGCTTGAAATAAATGAGTAATAGATTAATCCTTGTTATACTTAATATATTTTGTGTTTTAGATAATAAAATTTAAACTACAAATACAAGCACACAAACATTGACAAGCACATTAAGAGACAACAGTCGGTAGAAAACGATACGTAGTCACAGCATCAGCATTGCTTATTTCCGTTGGCTTTATATTTCGACGTGATCGTTTAGCATTATAGAAAATATAAACTGCTAATAGAATAATTACTAAGATAAGTATGCCGACTAATAATGTTGTATGATACCAATAGAATGGTTTACATATTTGTGTATTTAAAACCATATGCCAAAAAAGAAAACGTTCTTCGAAAAATTGCTCTTCAACAATGGCGTCATAATTTTGAAAATTGATATATGCTTTTCTTGTTTGTTCATATGCTGGCCATTCAACAGGAATATATTGAGGTTCATTTGGATTGCCTGTTTTAACAAAATTCGTCCAATAGCGAATAATCTGATAGCTGAAATCGATTTCTTCTTGTTTGTAGGATATATTCATGTGATAGGCAAAGTTTGTTCGATTGTTTCGATCGAAAAACGGTATACCCCATGTGAGATCGAGTTCAGCAAAATGTCCGATCATATTCGGTATACGCCGAAGAACATTATCGAGATCGAATACCGGTGGATTTGTGTAATAATAAACATATGTTGAAGAGTTGGTCTTCGATTGTAAACGTTCGTGAAGAAAACGAACAAGATCGTAGTAGAACATCAAATCACTAGACAAGAAATTGAATCAAATATTTGAATACAAGAGTTTTACCTGACTAGATTTGTGTAGAGTTGAGCTGTTTCAGTTAGATTATGTCGATTAGCTTTAGTTGGCATGTAACGTTTGTGAATTTGGTCGTAATAACAAAGATGTTCGGGATAATTCGTCTTTAAATAATTTCGAATATAACGATTCTTTCGAAAGAACGAAAAACCTTGAGGTGGATCGTTATCAATCGATTTCTTCGTTGTACTTGATATCGAATTGATATCATTGGTTTTCGTTGTTGTTAGCGTTGGGTTCGTACGATATTGTCCGGGAAGATAATGATTGAATATATGTTCTTCAGCGAAGTACAACGCTTCGTCAGCTGTAACACCGATTAAAACATCGACATTTTTTAATGGACCTGTTCGAATTAATTCTTCGAGATTGGCCGTGAGAATATCGTTGTCAATTATTGGAAATCTAAGAGAAAACAAACGAAATTATTTTGTCGATTTGTTTGTTTGTTTGTTTATTACGGATAATCGGGCGAGATTTCTAATCCTGAATGATACATGTAACGAAATTTATGAGAAGATATGTTTTTCAAATGATTGATATTCGATTGTATCAAACGTTTTTTAGCTTTTAAACCGTGTCGTTTAATAACATTATCAAATCGAGCTGCTGGCTGTTTATCAATTGCCCTGCAAAGCCAAAATCAAATTCAAAATCATGTCTTAATTTCGATTCCTACCATTGATTTAATGGACAACCACTTTGTGCTATGACTCGAGTGATCAAACCATCCGATCGTTTCGACATGGCAAGTAGAACTGCATTGGCTGCACCAGCTGAATGTCCAATATAAGTCAAACGTTTGGCATCACCATTGAAACTCTTGGCATTCATTGAAATCCATTGTAAAGCAAGAATTTGATCGTGTAGACCATAATTTCCCGGCATAATCTCCGGTCCAGGTGTTAGAAATCCGAGAATATTCAATCGATAGTTTATTGTAATAACAATGACATCGCCAATAGCTGCAACGGCACTCCCATCGAATAATGACGCCGAACCGACTTGATTCGAACCGCCATGACAAAAGACCATGATTGCTTTCGGTGCTGATGATCTTGTTTTTGGAATAAACATATTCAATGTCAGACAATCTTCTTCGTACATATCTGATAATTCAAATGGACCATAGGATAGTCCACCGGCAGCTTGTAAACAACCGGCTGGCCGTTGTGTTGCATCATTAATCGATGAATTATACTTTCGTAAGATCGGCATTTCGAATCGGCCAGGTTTTTCTCCATATGGAATGCCGTAATATTGTCGAACTCGAATATTATTTAGAATAACTTCCTTGCCATTAAATCTGCCCGATGTTGTGTTCAATTGAAGTTCATTAGCAAATATTCGAGAAAAAATCAAGAAACAAAATAATATCGATCGTTCTATTGACATCGATGTATTGACCATCGATGAGTTTTTCCAACGATATGAATCTTTATTTGCATCGATCTAAAACACACACACACGCACAGATAATCGAGAAATATTTCGTTTGTTCTGTTTATCTTCTTGTTTAACATCATAATTGTCATGTTTTCTTTCTGATTAATCAATTTTCCCTAACAGATTTTGTCATATGTTCGTCAAATAAAAAGAAACGTCTGACATAAGAATGTCTCTTAAAAATTAACGATCTATTTAAAACAAAAACGAGAGAGAGAGAGAGAAAAAAAAAGAGAACTTAGTCTACAGCTGCCAATATCCAGATTGTCTTAATTAGTAAGAGAGTTTCTCTTTTTTTGTTGTTGTTGCTTGTCATGGACAATTATCTGTCAACAAGAATCAACAGATGATAATGATACACTAATCGATCGTCGTTTTCAAACATGAATATAAATCTGAATGTCAAAGTCAAAATGAAGAGAAAAGATAGATAGAAAAATAAGAAACACTCGAAATCGTTTGTCTTCGTCTTTTTTTATGTTGCCTTGTTTCGTTAGCGGTAGCAGACCCAATTAGAAAACATTGACTAGTTCTTCAAAACTCGTTTTCTTGCTTGAAGAGTTCTTGTCTTCGTCGGAAACCACTTATCAATGAACGACTCATTTTTCTTCTTCTTCTTCTTCTTCGTGAATCGCACTGAAAGAGAAAAGACAGAAAATGTCAAAAGACGACAATGACAAGAAGAAAGAAAAAGAAAAATCGAACCGAATACATTTCTGTTAATATTAACAACTAACAATTCAGAACGTGTGGCATGTTTCTTATTTCTTACCTTGAATTGTTCATCAGAACGAGCATGACTCGTGTTTTTATATGTTTGTTTATTATCTTCTTATGTAATTCGTATTTGATTGACATGAGACTTACACTTGATAATAATCGACAAGAAAAAAAAACGGGTGACTTATTTTAATCGTTATGTATTTCGATTTGTTGATTGATAGAGAACAAACGTGAAAGATTAATTTGACAAGTGAATGCTAAACGATTAAATTGATCAGAATCGAAGGTGCTAGTCAATCGAATATACGCAGACAAGAGGTACGTTTCACATGTCTCTCACTTTTTTAGTCTAACACTTCAAGTAGCTTAGATAAATGATAACGATTGAACTCGGTATCGATTACATCATCGATGAATTATAAAACAACTCGGTTATATCAAGTTGAATCAATATATTAAAAAAAGAAAACAAGATTCTTAAATCATAAAACAATAATTCTGATGTCATAAAATAGAAATTGTTCTTTTTGAAAAAAACAGCAAGAGAGAAAGATCATTTGATTAATAACATATAAACATTAGCCATATGTTGACAGACGATTGCTCTCGGTTGAAAATCAATAATTTACGTCTGATTCTCAGTTGTTTCTATGTTTATCTTCTTTCGAATACATTTAAATATGTCAAACAAGTTGTATTTCATTATCCAAATCATCTATTTGATTTTCATAATTATGTTCTATTTCGATGTTTAATTGGTCTTATTTTTCAAACAATTTATTCGATCTTAATTCTCTATTCACTTTGGTTAAAACATCTTGCAAGTTTAATGTTAACAGTATTTCTTTTCACAGCATTTTTAATTGCTCGTTTAATATTCGACATCTATGGAAATAATTATCAATATTCAATTTATTTTCCATTTGAATATGTAATTAAAAAAGATTCGACAAAGAATTCAAAAGGAAAAATTCTTATCGAAGAAATCAGTGATCTAATTATTGAACTAATTATTAATACAATTGGCATTCTATTGACAATCGTATGCATATTTCGTATGCTAAGAAAACAATGGAAACAACGAAAGCAAATGGAATTTAAAATGAAGATAATTAGACGAAAGACTGTGTGATGAATAGTTAAATTTTTTACTCTTACCTCAGTGAATTCATAAGAGATAACCAAAGAAAATAAGAAGTGTACCGGAAATTTTAGTCATCGTTTTTAAGAACGATCTTGAATTTATGCTTGATTTAACAGAAGTTGTTGTTTGTTTTTTTGTTATGCATTTTATTTTGGATAAAATAATATTTAATACCGATTAAATAATTTTATGTCGACGAGAAGGAAAAAAATCATGAACTCGACAAACGACAAATAGAGAGAGAAAAAAAAGGAGAAATCGAATGTGCTCAATCAACAACATATTAAACTACTCCGATTAGACTTCGAAACAAACAACATCGAAAAAAGAAAACGTACTACTTTCAATAGTGAGATTGAATTGAAAAAAAAATGAGTCACACATGTAGAAAACAAAGAAAACAAACAAAGCCTCTCTCGCGCTCTCACGTTTTTTCAGCAATAATGTTGCACTTTATCTGACAAGAGACTTATAAGAACTCTCTCTCTCTCTTTTTTCTGATCAAACCACCAAATAAAAACAAAAGAAGAAGAAGAAAACAATAAATCAATACGCCCCGTTATCGCTAACTACAAAGAAATTACTCGATATACAAAAAAGAAGGATGATGATAAGTTGAGAAGCACTACACAGCAAACAGACGACATATACTAATTTTACAAATATAATAATCAAAACAAACGATGACGAAGAAATCTGTTTTCCATGTTCATTTGTCAATACTCTTTGCTTTTCCATTACCATTGCCATTGTTGACCAGACTTGTTGGTTTACCTTGTTGTTTAGGTTCTTCGTTATTAACTCTTGAACGTCGACCTGAGCCTATGGGGAACAAAAAACAAACGATTTTTTTAAAGAGTTTTATTTTGCAAATACATGAAATGATCCGATTTATATTTACATATCGATGTCGATAGATCGTTCATTTGAACACATTATCTTCGAACATCATTTGCAAAATATATATAGATATGTATCGAGAGGCAATTTTTGTTTTATTCTTTTTCTTGGAATACAAATAAAAAGTGATAAACATAAACAGATACTGTTTTTTTTAAATGCTTATATGTATGTATGCATATGTGTGTGTTTTATAACTAGAAAATCTTGTTTATATAATGTACAAAGTCTCGATAAATTCATTTCGTAAAACACAATCGATCTGATTTACACCGGATAGATTCGACAAAAACAATCATTCGCTAATTGCCTATTGTTGCAGTTGCTGCAATTGATATCCTAGAAGAAACGAACAATTTGTACACAAAAAATGAATAAAGCCGTATGTCGCAAATATGAGCGAAACATGAGCGATATTCAGTCATGTGCGATTGACGAAACGAATAACTACGTACCACCAGAATCGAGATGATTAACAAATGCTTGTAATAACTCATCTTCACTCCAAATACGACTATTGAGAACGTTAAGTAGATCAGCTGGAATTATCATTAATTCACTTGGAGTACCAGCACGACTAGTTGATGGCGATAGAAATGGACTGAGGGCTGGACTTAATGCTGACAATGCCTATTGAATAAAAACAAAAGAAAGAGACAATGCTGAAATGAAATGAAATGAATCGTTACTTGTCCAAGTGGACTTTGAAATATTCGATTACTCGGTGTGTAGAGTACGCCTATAGAAAGAAAAAAAGAAAATCGAACACAAAAGATCAATGAATCGAACCATTATTTGTTGAAGTAGTCGAGCCAGTTGGCGTGGCTGTATGTGATGATGAGGAAGATGTATGCCGTACGAGACCATCGTTGGTAGCTAACATTGGTACAGGACGTGGAATGAGATTTTGTGCTGAACCTATTGATTGGGAGAATTGCACGACTTTAGTCGGACTTAAACCGCTCTTATTCGGATCCGGTGGTGAACACTAAAATCAATCGTAATCAAATAAAAAAGATTTTTCAATCGATGAGTTTGTTTTCTTACGTCTTGCGATTCCGATGGTGAACCGTTCGTTGATGAATCGAATTTCAATGTTTGATGATGACTTTGTTGTATATGAACGGATGTTTTCTCTTTTCCACTTGTCGATATCCAAGTAGCAGGACTTAACATACGTGTCGAATTATTCGTCGCAGTGTTCGGTCCTTGCGGCGTTTCGAGGCCGGTCTGTGATTCACTTGAATGTGATTGTCCGCTTGAATTTCTCGAACGTTGTTGTCGACTAGCTTGTTCGATTTGTTTTTGTAGTTGTGTACTACGTGTACGTTCTTGTTCGTACAACATCAATAAGATATCACATATACTTCGTGAATCCGAGTTCGTTTTCGTTTTATGACTACTATTTGTTAATGTAAGATTTGTATGATTATTATTGTTAAGATTAGCTGAATTGGTTATTGAAGATGATGAAGAAGATGTCGAAGATAGATTACTATCATTACTATTACTAGCTGAACCACTTTCTAAAACAATCGATTTGCTTGATGCATCGTTGATTGTTTGACCTGCCGTGGTTTTACGTTGTTTCGATGGACGACCCGACGGAATCATATTCATATATTCTTCAACTTCACGATCATGTAAATGAACATCATCAGGAATGAGATCACGTTTGATTATAGTCGAAACTTTATCAGCTGAAGCTATATGATGATGATGATGATGATAAACAGTCGTCGTTGTTGTTGGCGGTGGCGCCGATGTTGTTGACGTTGCTGTTGAAGGAACAGGCGGAGGTGGAGGCGGTGGTGGTAAGAGAGTTTGACGAGTCACTTGTTGAACGATCGGTTGATCTTTGTTATTACTAACCGAGAGAAGATTAGCAATGTCGGTAACAATTGGTGGTTTTGTTGGTGAACGACGTTGAGATGAAGATCGAGATGCCACTTGGGAATGACGAATTGAGAACGTACTCGATGCGTATTCTAACAGTTTTTCATTGAGAACATTCGGTGGAACACTGATCGAACTTGTTCGATTGCATTTGGTATCGTTATTCGATAGCATAACGACTTGTGGTTGTTGCGGTGTTGAGAGAACAACATTGGTCGTATTCGAACGAACTGGATATTGTTCGTTAGTTGGCAAACGTTGTTGAACAGGATCGATATTTCGTGTTTGATTAGACACATCCGAATGAGTCGTGTTCGATGCTGGTACTAATTCAACATCTAAACCGATTGTTTGTAGATAACTTTTCAATTCCGAAAATGTATGAAATGCTGGTAAGACTCTATCAGTTGTCGACGAAGATAAACGTACGATGTTCGTGTTCGTTGTATTGCTTTTCTCATCTTTGTAATCAGTTGTTTGAGATTGAACGAACGATGTTTCGTAGGTCGATGAATTCGACATGGTTCGATCGGATGATGATTGGGGCAGAATGTTGACTGCTGATGTTGTTGTGGTCGTGGTGGTAACTGGTTTCGAGTAGAGTTTCGGTTGAATTTTCGGATTTGTAGATGTTGGATCGGTTTGCTGTAAACCTTGATGAAAATATTCGATCGTATGCGGATGTGTTGATGCTCGTTGTTGTGTTTGTGATTGTGATTGTTGAGTATCGTTGAAACGTTGAACAAGCGATTCAATAAATCGTTCGGAAATCAACTTCGAATCTGTGGTCTGTTGTGATGTTGTTGGAAGAAGTTTTGACGTTGCCGATTGTGTTGGCGGTGGTGGTGTTTGCTGTTGTTGTTGTTGTTGCTGTTGCTGTTGCTGTTGCTGCTGCTGCTGTTGATTGTTAAAATGTAAATTAAGTGAAACATGATTATGAATTCCAATTTGAGAAAATGGCGGTCGAGGCGTCGCTGGTTCGATTTTTCCTGACTCGATGATTGTCTTCGGATTTGTATTTATCTCGTTCTGCTGTTGATAATTAACATATGTAGTCGATTCATTACCAGTCGATGCTGTTTGTCCGCCAGATGGACCCGTTGAAGACACATCATATGTCGCATGATTAGCTTCCTCATTGAAATCATGTTCATCGGCTTCATCGGCTGAACACGTATTGTTCAATGTTCGACGACGTTTGGCAGTACGAGGACTACCGGATGAACTTGTTTTACGACTTCGACACATTTTCAATAGATCCGGCTGTTGAACATTCGAAATCGCCGGCGTATCAACATAATCATCGGTTTCCATTTTCAACATTGAACCGAGATAATCCGCACCGAGCACTTCTTTCGTTGAACCACCTTCACTAATCGAACTAGTTGCCATGTGATGCAATTCACTGGTTGAAAACACACTTGGAATGATGTTCGCCGGTGACGATTGAGTATTATTAATAAAATTTACAAGATAAACTTCGAGTTCTTTGACGTGTATGACAATATGATATGGATTGATACATAATGCTGGATTTTTACATTCTTTACATTTACTTAATCGTTCACCATCGGTGCTTTCCAATGGAATTCCTATGAAATCGAGATTTTGTTTTGTTTTGGATTTTCAAATGAATATTTTTACCTCGAAATAGCACGACCATAACAACATCTAATCGCCAGACTTTATCCGCTTGACGTAGACAATCAATTCGACGCATTTTATTCTTCGTGTCAGCATTCGATATAATACATGGACTTTGAACGCTACCTTCGGTAACCGTTTTCACGAGATCGGCTCGACATTCACGTTTGATATCTTTACGTAATTTAGCCAATATTCGTACTGTCCATTTGATCTTATCGGCATAACGTTGATTCTGAAAATAAATAAACAAAAACAAGTAAACAAATGTTGTTGTTGTTGTTGTTGTTTATTTAACAAACCATAAAATCTTCCTTCATCACGCGTTCCATCTCGATAGGCATCGGTGTGTCGTGCTGTTTTTGATATCGACGTTTGGCAGCTTGTAAATTGAACCATGTAAACGAAAATGATTTGACAAATGGTATTAAGGCTTCAATACATTCGGAACCTTCGAGCTGAAAACCAAATTTCAAACCGAATATATAAGTTGAACACATATTTCTATTTTTGCAACACTTACATGAGACATGGATGTAGAAAAGAATTATGAAACTAATCAAATGACGAGAACAATATTCTATTAGTTTAGTGTTTACATTGAATCTAAATTTCAGACAAAGGAAAATATAAAAATAGATGTTCTTTCGAAATATGTTTTTGCTGTAAATATAGAAAATGACGTGTATGTTCGAGTCGGTTTTTTTGTCGTTAGAAAAGAACAGTTTATGATCAACGTCTGACAAATAATCAATAAAAAAAAACATGTAAACGAGAAACAAAAGAAGGCAATGAATAGGGCTCGTTTTTCTTTTATATATTCTTTCGTTCGATGCTTTATCAATGGCCAATGCATTTAATATAGCTATGCACTATGCAACGATCTGTCAAAGTTATTTGCACATTGTTGACAAGTGCTGACGTCTATGTTTCGAAAATTCAAAGCAAAAAACTCACAATTAAATATCGTCAGAATCGAGAGTTTTCTTTAAATTCAATATTTATTTAAAATAAAATGTCATGTTCATACCGATCAATCATCTTTTTCTTCTTCTGTCAGCGCTAAGGATTTAAACTAGAACATGCGTTTGATGTTTTCTTGCTTGTTCATCCGATTGACTCAATTTCACACCCAACTGACTTTGGACATATACATTCTCACAGAAAAATTTACATATAAAGGACGGACAATAATTTTTCAATCGATGTTTTTTTCCATTCGACTGGCGTGTCATGTAACGAAATTGAAAATTTCACACATTGACTTGACGACATGTGAGATATGCTGCACTTTATTAATCCTTGCTTCGAGCCAATATCAATTCGATACAATCAACAGAAAAAAAGAAACTAAGATGTATATAGATACAGAAAAAAAAATAACAATATCAATGTTTGTTTATAATGTTTGACCAGATTTGCGTTTTTTATCTTTCATACGACGATTTTGAAACCAAATCTAAATGGAAAATGAATAGATAATTCAATAGATGATTGAAATCATCGTACTTTCACTTGATCTTCTTTCATTTGTAAGGTCCGAGCAATTTCAATACGTCTTGCACGAGTTAAATATCGACTAGAATAATACTCTTTTTCCAATTCCTAAATATGAAACACATTTTAATCAAGAAAATCTTAGGTCTTTTGATTCTACCGTTAATTGTTTGTTTGAATAACATTTTCGACCAGAATTATTCGAACTCTCTGTTGGTGATTGTGACAATTGACCTTCGAATATAAGCATAATGAAATCATATTGAAATATACTATCGAACGACGAATTATACCTGATGTTTTCGATGGTGCACGTCTAATTTGCATCCATTTATATTGTCCTTCGTTGAGATCGATTTTGTGTTCATGATTAAACTGTTCAGATTGCTTGGTTGTTGTCGTTGGATGATATTCCGAGTAGATTTGTTGCGTTGGATAATTTTGACATTGATCAAATGATGATGACGATGGAATCGGATGATAAATAGGTTCGTTTACATTCGAATAGTATTCATAAGACTGATCGGTTATGGATGGATTATAGAATGACGTTTGATAGGATGAATAAATAGAATTCTCGTTAAGAGAATTATTCGAATTTGGTGCAGATGAAATAAGATGAAAGTGTGTTGTTTGATTGGGATATGTTTGAGGATGAGAGTATTGATTCATCATGATAGATGATTATGGAGATTGATAGGTTTTAGTTTTTTAGTTCGAAAGAAAAGCTGATGTGCCGAGATTGTCGTTTTTAATTTAATGAAATCATCAATCTTTAAGAGAGACAGAGAAAAATCCAAATAAAAAGCAGTGACTTATCCTCGTCCTCTTCTTCTTTCTCTCTGAACCAAGGAGAATAAGAAAAATTCTCATTGATCCAAAAGAAAAAAAACGATAGATCAACAACGAATGAGATTAATTCTCTCTCTCGATGAACATTTGTATGATTGATGGAAAAAGAGAAGAGAGAGGAAAAGATAAAACCAGTGCAAAATCATTAGATCTTCTGATCTTTTCGTTCGATGAATTTTCTTGTCCTGCCAGTTAAATATTCATTTGTTCTAGTTTGCAATCATTTGACTTTTCTCTCGAGAATTTTCTTCGAAGTATAATTACTGAAATCAATAGTATACACACATACATATCGATCGATCATTCTCCTGATGACGTGTCGACACCCTTTGTGCACATACAAATCTAGATAGACATCTTTAATATACTAATGCTAAAGCACGTACAAATCAAAATCATGAAGACAACGAAGATTTTAGATATTGATATCACATCGAAAAATAGTTTCAAAATAAAAAAACAAATTAAATGGATTTAACAGAGAGAGAAAAGCAATTAAAACCGACAGATGTAGACGATTAGTCAATACGTTAGTTTTTAGTTTTTTTTTCTTAAGCTTGTTTTCTTTTAAGCTCTATCATTGTGACACATAGTGGCCTAATATGTTTTGTTTTAAATATAAATATGAGTATAGTTTGAAAATATTCATTTGATAATATCTCTTCGAATGATCTACGGTTTCTATTCGATTGTTTTTCTCGTCATTTCGACGGTCTTTATTGAGAAAGGATATGCAGCTAGTAAGTCAATTTATACAAACTAAGATATCTCGAATACAAATATTTTCGATAAGCTTGTACACCGAATCCATGCGCAAATAATGGCGTATGTACATTAAATATCTATGGAACTGATTATGTATGTACTTGTGCAGCTGGTTCGCCATTAGGTGGTAAAAATTGTGATGAATTAATTATAACAAGTTTGCTACATAGTTATTGAAAGAATTCTTTGACATCATTTTTTTGTCTTATTAATAGCAACGACAGCAACGACACCTTATAATCCATGTGCATCAAGTCCATGTCAAAATGGAGGTACCTGTGGTATTTATGGTAATAGTTACACTTGTTCATGTCCAGCAAGTTCATATGGAACGAATTGTCAATGTATTAGTCAAACATGATTAGTTCAAATGAAAGAAAGATTGGTCTTTTTAGATTTAAATCCATGTTATCAACAGACACCATGTCAAAATAATGGTGTATGTAGTCCTGGTTCAAATGGTGCTTATACATGTTACTGTAATTCACCGTATACAGGAACACACTGTGAAACAAGAATCAGTAGAATTCAGCTTTTATATTGATTTCAATGAGAAAAACACTTTTGTTTTTTGTTTTACTTTCAGCGATTTGTTCAAGTGCGCCATGCCGAAATGGTGGTACATGCTATGCTTTGAATAATAATACTGATATCTATTGTCAATGTCCAAGTGGATACATTGGTTCCCGATGTGGTAAATAGTACTTTTGATTATGAGATTAAATTAATATTGACTTATGAATCAATAGAAATATATAATTATTGTGCATCATCACCATGCCGAAATGGTGGAACGTAAGATTAGTAATCCCAAATGTACTTTTTGAAAATATTTTTTTTTCTTTCGATATAGTTGCAATGTTGTTGGTAATACATATCAATGCACATGTCCATCGACTTATACCGGTTCAATTTGCGAGACAGCCGTAACCAGTATGAGAATAACTTTCATTTTTAATTCAATTAATAAATTGTATGATTATATTTAGTCAACAGATGCATCTCGAATACATACACATGTTATAATGGTGGAAGGTGAATTCGTAGCTATTTAAAAATCGAATTTTATTTTTCTCTTATAGCTGTTTATTGAGTGGAAATACATATTCATGTAGCTGTCCCTCTGGATACACAGGCCAATATTGTGAAACAGCTGTGACTAATCGTATGAGAAATTAAATCAGAATTACTTAAACTATTTGACTGATTTTTTTAGCCTGTTCGTCGTCACCATGTAGAAATGGTGGAGTGTAAGATTAGTAATTCCAAATGTACTTTTTGAAAATATTTTTTTTTCTTTCGATATAGTTGCAATGTTGTTGGTAATACATATCAATGCACATGTCCATCGACTTATACCGGTGTAAATTGCGAGACAGCCGCAACCGGTATGAGAATAATTTTCATTTTTAATTCGATTGACAAATTGTATGATTATATTTAGTCAATAGATGTATCTCGGGTACATACTCATGTTACAATGGTGGAACGTAAATTTACAGTTATTTAAAAGTCGAATTTCATTTTTCTTTCATAGTTGCTTATTGAGTGGAAATACATATTCATGTAGCTGTCCCGCTGGATACACAGGCCAATATTGTGAAACAGCTGTGACTAATCGTATGAGAAATTAAATCAGAATTACTTAAACTATTTGACTGATTTTTTTAGCCTGTTCGTCGTCACCATGTAGAAATGGTGGAGTGTAAGATTAGTAATTCCAAATGTACTTTTTGAAAATATTTTTTTTTCTTTCGATATAGTTGCAATGTTGTTGGTAATACATATCAATGCACATGTCCATCGACTTATACCGGTGTAAATTGTGAAACAGTCAATTATTGTAAATGACAAAACGTATTATCTTTCCTCCAAGTAATTCATCTTATTCTGTTTAGATAACTTATGCATTCCAAACACATATTCATGTTATAATGGCGGAAGGTAAATTGTTCGATAATGGATTTTTTTTCTCCACAAATATCTGTTTTGTTCTAGCTGTACTTTAAATGGAAATACATTCCGATGTAGTTGTCCAGCTGGATACACAGGTCAATATTGTGAAACTTCAACAGCAGCAGCTTCAAATAGTATAATTTCGAATTTGATGAATCGAAAGAGTTTCATACGTATGAATGTTTGCTTTTAGTTTGCAAACCAACACCATGTAAAAATGGTGGAACCTGTTATACTTTAAATACCAACGATTATACTTGTGTTTGCGCAAGTCAATATACTGGAAAGAATTGTGAAACTGTTGTTGGTACGTCGATGAGTTCGACTTTTGAAAGAAGTGACTTTTTCTTTCTTGTTAAGCATCATGTACTGCAAGTAATTGTTACAATGGTGGTACTTGTGTAATGATGTCCGACAATGTCAATTATAAATGTGCTTGTCCAAGTGGATATACAGGAACTCGTTGTGAAACAGCTGTTACCAGTGAATTTATTTCAAAACGAAAAAAATAAAAAACTTTTTCATCGTTTATTTTCTAGATTATTGTGCATCTCAACCTTGTCGAAACGGTGGTACTTGTTCTCAAGGTCCATTTACTTTCGATTGCAAATGTCCAACTTCATATCAAGGCAATCAATGCGAAACTTATACCGCCGTCGCTAGTAAACAAACATCAATGAAAGACAAAATCAAATTCTAGATTCGATTTTTTTTCGTTTCTAGCACCATGTAGTAACAATCCTTGTTTAAATGCCGGTACATGTGCTGTTTCAGGAAATACTTATGCATGCACATGCGCTCCGGGTTATACTGGAAACAATTGTGAATCAAACGTTCGACCAGGTGAACTTTTCTATTGTATTTTTAGATTTTAATTCAAATTTTTTTTTGTTTTTCTCTTTTTCAGCTGTTTGCGAATTGAATTGTTCGCCAGGTTATTGCTTTGCCAATCCATCCGGTCAACCAGCTTTCGCTTGTTACTGTACGGATAATTCAATTCATTTGAAAACATGTAGTTCTCGATAAAGAAAAAAAATGACCTTGAATCTGTCTTCATAAGACAACGAAAAAGAAATTTAATAAAACCTCGAAAGAATACTCTAACCTAGTCAAGGTTTTTCTCTCATTTTTTTCTTCATTAATTATCGATTGAGCATGAAATTATTCATTCTGTTGTTTGATGAAAAATGAAACGACCTTGAGTAACGTCTGTGTGTGTGTGTGTTGATAAGGACGTAACAACAGTCGTTCATTAATACGTGTAGACATTCTTCCTTGAGTTTCTCGTTCTTTTACTTAAATCATCGAGACAAGGACGAATGTCTACGAGACAAACAAATTCTTTTTCTCAATGCCAAACTCTGTTTTCTCTTCTTTCCGATGAAGGCAACGCATAAATAATACGCCCGCAACAAAGACTTTGTTTATGACCTTGACGTGAGTCAACACATATACATCGTCTGATAATATGACCCTGAATTGAAGGCAAAACGAAATGAGTAAATAAATAAATAAATGGTAAATCGACTTTATTTTTTATTATTGATTTGCACTCGAATTTCAAAAAACGAAACGATTATTTTACAAAAAAAAGAAAGAGAGAGAGACAAGGAAATGAAAGGAAAAAAAATCGCAAATAATGAATTAAAAGAGGAAAATTGATACGCACACACACGAATATGAATGAAAAATTTAAAATAGCAATTTCGATTGGGACAAATGCTGAAGCGAGAAGGAAAAGAGCGAATTTTTTGAGGATTAAAATTAATGAAACAATAGCAATAGACGAAGAAATAAAAAGACACTTAGTGTAGTTCTTTTGTTTTTTTTTTAAATATTATATTTCGTTAAAAACCCGAGTGGCAAGAAAGAAAAGAAAAACTGTATTTTTTTTTGTTGTCTGCGAACTGCGTAAAGTAAAAATGAAGAACTCTGTTCATTTGCCTCCTGTATTAGTTTATCAGCAGCAGCAGTCATAGCGGAGAAGAGACGACGAAGAAAAAAAGAAAGAAAATTAATGTAGTACTGTTTTCGTAAAAAGTCACTACTGTTCATCCTGAGAGAGACGCACACAAAACGTGTTCCTGAGTTAAATCAACGAGAGAACATTACGTTAAGTCTGATTATGTGTTACCCTGCAGATAGATCTAGCGACTTGAAGCTATATCGATAGAAAAAAAAAACGAAAGAAAGAGTTTTTTTTTGTTGTTGTTTTGTTTTAAAGATAAGCACACTGTGCTCAAAGAGAGAACGACATTCAATGAACAACGACTATAGAACAACAATCAATGAGACATCTTTTGGTTTTTGTTTTAGTTAGTATATACATGCATATGTAAGACTGTATAGTTTCGGTTACTGTTCGACAAATCGTTAGCTGTTATTTGTGAAAATTTGGTTCACTCATAGAGAAAATCCAAATGACGAATTCTAACTCGCTCTGTTTTGTGTGTATATATATGTGGATATGTGTTTGTTTTCCCGAGACAAAAAGAAAAGAAATAGATACAAGAACGAAACGAAACGAAAAAAGACAAGAAACTGTTCTTTGTGCATATCTCTACCGGGTTGATATATGTGAATATAATATAAAGAGATAGATAGATACCTGAGTGAATTCAACAAGACGAAGAAGAAGAAGAAGATTTGTGAGAAATAAACGTTGGTTGTTTAATAAGCAAGAACACGATTATTACCGAAATCAACGACAAGAATCAAACCGTCGGGTGTCACACATAAACCACTTGGTCGATCCATTTGTAAAGGACCTGTGCCTTGTGTGCCGAATTTCGTTTTAAAAACACCTTGAGGTGAAAATACTTGTACACGATAATTACGTGAATCGGCAACGAGAATATTTCCTTCAGCATCAATATCGATGCCCTGTGGACGAAGAAATTGTCCGTTGCCTGAACCTTCACTACCGAGAAAACGAGCATTTTGAAAATCGGACGATATAAATAATAAACGATGATTATTAAAATCTGATACAATTATATGACCAGTATGAGTAAAAACGACGCCACGTGGTGAATCGAATTGTTTCCATATGGGACCATCGAAACCGTATTTACGTAGAAAAAGGCCATCTTTAGAAAATAATTGTATGCGATGATTACGCGTGTCTGATATAAGAATTTGTGATGTTGATGAAACGGCGACATCCCATGGATAATTAAATTGACCGGGTTTGGTACCTTTTTCACCAAATTTAAATATGTATTCTCCTGTAGATGTAAATACTTGTATACGATGATTATCTTTATCGGTAACAACGATACGATTCAGTTGTTTATCGAAAGCAACACCGGCTGGTCGATCGAATTGACCGGGTCGATTGCCTTGTGTACCGAATTTTCTTAGGAATTGTCCGTGTTTAGTGAAAATTTGTATTCGATTATTTGATCGATCGGCAATGATTATATTCGATTGATTATCACAACAAACTCCCCATGGTCGACAGAGTTTGCCATCTTGATCACCTTCACCACCGATTTCAAATTCTAATTTCAAGCCAATCGTCGAATAATTTCGATTTTGTTTTATTTGTATATGAAATGGATTATCTTTTATAGGCGCATTATTAACATAAATATTTAATAAATGTGGATTTTCACTTTGAGTGATATATGTTATAAAATATTGACCATTTTGACGATCATAAATATCACATGAGATCGTTTGATTTGTTATCGTATCAATTAAACAACATTGAACATTATCACCACCTGTTGTTCGTAATTCACCAAGATGATTTCGTGCTTGAAGATTTAATACAGTTAAACGATTGCGTATCGTTGAATAAAGTGAATCACCAAATAATTCACATAGACCTGGATAAGTTGAACTTATTAGTTGCCCGTAATTGATCAATGATTTATTGATCATTGATGGACTACCTTGAAATTGCACGAAATCATCTTCAAGTGGCTTGAGATACAATAATAATGTTTGTTTCATTTTAATTGTTTCATTCCAAAGACGTGTTCGTATACGAATAAGATCGGCATCAGTACCGTTCTTTAAACATTCATTACAATCGAGTATAGTCAAATGTAATTGTTTAATAACTTGATTTAATTCGTTGATTTGTCGTTGTAGAACTTGTGTTTTTATTGTTTGAATTTTATCCACATTTTTCAAAAGAAAATCTTGTCGTTGAGAAAGTATATCGAGAAAATATTTAATCATCGTACGTATTTCACTTTCGATTGTTGAACTTTTTATTGAAATATTTTCCATCGTACGTGTCGATTGTTTCAAAGATTCATCGAGATGATATAAAAGTGTTTGTGATTCAACAAGAAATTGTTTGGTCAATTGACGAGCATTGTCAATTGTATCTTGTAGTGATGATAATGTATGTTGTTGAGCATGATGAACTTGACAATCGTGACAATAAGCTCGTGAACACATATCACAATAGTATGATGCTTTTAGATTCGAATGTTCATGACAGAAAATATTTGTTGATGATAGTGATGGCATTGGAATATTACCGAGTAGTGAATTATCGGAGGAATTCGGTGTGTTGAGAGATAATTGAGAAAAGAATGAACTGAAAAATGATGGAAAATCATTGGATGATGAATTGATATTATTGTTATTTGATGATATACGATTTAACGATGAGAAATCAAAAGAATTTTGAGGTGTTAAACGTGCTGAAAAACAAGAAATGACCTTGATGAGTAAGTAAATAAATAACAAGAAAAAACCTTAAACGTTTACCTGTACTTGGCAATGATAGATCCGTTTGTTGTTGTTGTTGTTGTTGGGATTGATTTTGACGGATTGGTTGGCCGATAACCGAACGAGGTGTTGTATTCGTTTGTGATGAAAGTAATTGCTGTCGATGATCTTTAAAACCGAGAATTTTCGGATGTGACAATGCACATTTTTCACAGAGAGATGTTTCACAATCGAGGCAATATGTATACGGTGGATTATTAGCAAAACAACAGAACGATGATGGAAGTTCGTTTGTTGATAGACGATTTAATGATGATGGTGTCGAACTTGTTGTCGAATCCATTGACGAAAATCCTGAATGTTGACGTTGTAAGAATGAATGTGATGGAAGATGATTTTGTGTTGATGGTAAACTTGAACCGAATAGAGGCGAAAAATCATTACTTTGAATACTACTTGCGGGACTATCACGATCGGTGATATTTTGATGATTGGAATTGTTGGAATTTCCATTGAGAAAATTATGAAAATAACGCATGAAATCGTTTGTTGTCGAATCGAAATCATTATTCGAAGAATTCAATGGTAAAAATGCATTATTTAAATCAGTTAATGGATTAAGAAAACTACTTTTGTAGTCATTTGAAGATGAGAATGGATCGAATCCGCTTGAACGTCGATTTGACGACGATATTGATGATGATGAGGATGCAGACGATGATGATAGAGGTGAAAAATGTTGTTGAAGTAAAGATTGGGAGAATTGATGTTGTTGCTGCTGCTGCTGCTGTTGCAGCTGTTGTTGTTGTTGTTGCTGCTGCGGTTGTAATAAACTTGATAAAGATTGGGATGTGGACGAGAAAAGTGGAAATTTCGTATTTAAATCCGAGGATAATTGCTGTTGAGGATCGATAAATTCTGTTATACAATTTGAACAGATGCGAGAGGACGATGAGGATGTCATAATAAGAGGCATTTCTTTGAGACACGATGAACAGACGCCACCGGTTGAGCTACTGTTGATATTGCTTGTTTCATTCATTTTTGTTTATTGTTTTCAAATGTAAATTTCGCTCGCTTTGTATGTAGAGGCCTCTCGAGCAAACAGGCCGTAAGTCGTCGAATATCTAACGGGGCATGGTGGTAACCTGCTTTCTTACACTCTTTCCCTTCCCTCTCCTAGCGGTCAGCTAATGATGGAACCCCACAACAATCTAAAATGACAATGAAATACAATCACAAAGCTAATTCATTTGTTAGTTCTCGCGCTCGTTTTTAAATACAATTTAAATCAAGGTCGATCTTCTTAATATTTAGTCAAGCATATGATTGTTTAACTTACCATTGACACTAATCATGTGTCATATGTACTCGGTGTATACACGTATCTATCTCTCTCTCTCGCACGCGCGCGCACACACACACACACACACGATAGTTCCATATCATAATCAAACGATTCTGATATGCACTCATGTATGTGAAGGTGCTTTTTCTTTGCTCGATCTCCCCCGCCTCCTATGTCTCCTCATCTTCGTTTAAATGTATCACGTGTATATACGTTTTTGATGCACCGATGTCTCTGTCTACAAGCGCAATAAGCAAGGAAGAAAAAAAAGACGCCATAGAATGACGACAAAAGAAGAGAAGTAGTAGTACATCGAATAAATAACGAAGAAAAAAAATTGCCTTAAAAGTTCCGTGCAGCAAAAAAAAACGAGAGATTTTTTTCTCTGTTCGTCTACAAGCCTTTTTTTCTCTTCTTCTCCGAATGATGGATGAAGTTTGTTCTGTCTCTTATTCTCTCGTTTTTTTTTCTTCTTCTTCTTCTCTTCTATCGATAAAATGCGTGTATGCAAGTTCGATCATTTGTTCTGTATGTACGACAGTCTTTTTTTTCTTCGCCGTTTCTTTTTTATACGATGAAGAGAAAAGAAAAGAATAGCGTGTTCTCTTACATAAGATATAGAATCTATTTTCCTTGTTTCTTCGTTGCACTGTGGTACCATCAATGTGCAAGTTGTTGTGCATTCTCTCTCTCTCTTCCCTCGCTCTGGCTTTCTCCTTGAACAACAACCAACGTAATTCAAGAAAAGAAAAAAGAATTAGTAAACTGTTGATCTTCTCGACTCGTTTTCTCTCTCTCTCTTTGTCTCTCGTTTTCTTCTTTTTTTGTGCTGTTAGAGAAAGAAAAATGAAGAAAAGGAAATACTTGGTATCTATGTCCTAAAACATATGACAAGGATATAGAAAAAGAACTGAGGTGTGTGAACGAGGGGTGTGCGTAGACAAAGAAACGTAATGAACAAATAAAAGAAGAAAATAAACGTCCTTGGCCGGTGTCTCTTTCTTTTCAACTAAGTTAATACTTGTAACAGTATAATCATCATCAAAAGATGAGAAAAAAGAAAGAAAAAAAAAAAAAGAAAGACGTGCATACATGTAATGTTGACCCACTGAAGGACTTGTTTGACCTCTAAATCTCCTTATCATTATATCAGAAACAAAAACGAAGAGAACAAGAAGCCTGTTTATATTACGATTGATATAATATGTACTTCATAGTTCAACTAAATCCTTCTTTTTCCTCCAGTTCAATTGCTCGTTTATCAAAAACGAATCAGGCATAGTTATATATCATAACCTTCTTTCATTGTTCTCTTATACATTAATCACATATTACTTAACAGAAGAAGAAAAGAAAAACCTCGAATTACATTGAACTATTTGTCGCCCTTTAATTTCGGTTTTTTTCTTTTTCTTCTCTCGTTCGTTCTCTTTTCTTCATATTCAATAGTAACGACAGGTAGATAATCGAACTGATAATTAACCTAAGAAGGATACCACATTATTCAGATATATTTCATTCTTACAAAGTCAAGAACAAACACGGACGATTTACAAAAAAAAAAAGAAATGAAAAGGAACGAAAAAATTATTCATTCAGTTATCATTCAGAGATCAGATTTATTGGTCATTGATGAGGAAGATGAGAGATTTATCGGTGCTGTATCATTGCTAGCACGACAGAAGAATGAACGAGGCACAAAATAATCCAATGATCCAGCCTAATCACAGCAAAATAGTGAAATATTTTCGATTTTAAAAAAGAAACGTACTACGGCTCGAGGACAATTCTGTCGAGCGTACCATTCAATTGAATACAAACACATTTGCATGCCAAGTCCAACGAACAGAGATGTCCAAATGAAGATATTAAATACATTATTTTGCGTACGTTGAGGTAGAATTAACATGGAAATAACTGCAAACAAATAGAAGGGAAAAACAAATTTATACTTTATTCGAAAAAACGAATTCTTACATCCAAGTATAGCAAATTGAAGAAATAAAATCGGATAGAAATATCCGAATGCTATGGTGAGAATATATTCATGAACACATGCACTCAGAAATATAACTGCATACATCGATACTAATCGATATCGAATACCGAATAACTAGAAAATGATGTTCGTCTTGTTTTTCTTTTTCATTGACTAATTCTTACTTTATGACAATCACGATAGATATACGTATAAAGCCAATCATGAACAACCTAAATCAATAATATATTTTTCTTTTTTTTTGAAAAAAAAATCGAATCAATTTCTTTTTACAATATTCCATGTTCGATAGTAACTACTCCATGAAGTTGCCGTCCACCAATCCTAAACAAACTCGAAAATTTTCTCAATTCAAGAATTTCTTCAGATTCAATTTACGCTATAAAACTGTCGATCAGCAAAACGAAGCATTTCGGCAAACGCATTCAACCAGCAATGCAGAAATCCATAGAACGCTGAAAAATTTTAAAAAACTACTTTGTTTTTTTTGTATTTATACATATATATCTACCGCAAAATAGAAGAAGAGCGCCTGGTAGTGTACAATTAAGTATCGATAAGACGAAGATTTTAACGGTGACATGTTCGGAATTAAAATGTCGAAATACTGGCAAACAAAATCGATAGAATAGATAGTAGCCGAAAAAAGCGGCACCGACAAATTGAGATAATTGTGAGAGAACGTATTTCCATCGAATTGATGATGTCAATGGATACGAATCACGATAGATCAGTGTCGGAGCGAAAATAAAATAGAGAAATTTCGAAAATTCCGGACAAGGTGTACGAGGAATCGAATCACTGCTCAGATCTTCAGTTTTAACTAGAAGAAAATCGTCGAATTGATAATAATTGATCTTTTGAAAAAAAAAATCGAAGAACAAACTTTGTTTTGTATAGATTCGACCGTAGAGTATTGCTCGTGGTGCGTTTTCTCGAACGAATGCATGAGATTTCATTAAAAATCGAACCTAAATTTAAAGAAAAAAAAACTAAATCAACGACAAAACTTTTCATCGGCTACTGACTTGTTCAATTAGAATTATAATTCGTGTTACAATCGGATAATTATCGGCGAGAATGTAATGAACAGGTATGAATAGAAACAGTCCAATATAACAGCAATACGCGATCAGACAAAGCCAATCGAAAATAACTGAAACAAGAAGTAATCGAAACTAAACAACTCGAGTCGAATTCTCTTACAGAGATTAGTGGAATTGTTAGCAGATTGGATCAATGAAAGACGTTTATATGCCCAAATATGAAATGAACAATAGACAATTGTACATGTCGATATGAACAACCAAAGCCAAAGACGAAGACAAGCTGAGATATTCGAAAAATTCCAAATAATCACGTCGATTCGAAAATCAATTCTATTTTCAAAGAAAACAACAAGAATAATAATTCAAATCCTGTTCGTAATAACATACGTTCCCAATTCGAAGAGATCGGTTATGGCAACTTGAAGGAAAACAATGACGAGTACGGCAATGAAAATTTGTCGAATCGATCGAATATGTGAAACTTCCAAGAGATCAGTGAGAATTGATGAACGCATTTTGAAAACTTTTGTTGGAAAAACCGATGGTTTCTTCTTGGTTACGTCGTTTGTTGTCTTGTCAACACTCGAAACAACCTTCGATTCGAGAACAATCGAAGGTAGATCAGCGATTTGTTTGATTTCCGATGAGAATTCTTCGAGACGATTATGAACATAACTCGTCAATTCCGAACGAAGACGCTAAGAACTCAAAAAATCAAGACAGTTCTATTAATTCGATATTTACTTCAGTCATATTGAAGACCTGTACTGTTCGATCAACATGTCGAAATTCTGCACTAACTGTTCGTTCTATTGAAAAACATAAAAAACGAGACTTATCGATTGAATAAAAACAACACAATTCACAAACCATGAACGCGATTGTTCGGTACGGTCATTTGGAATATTGATTTCGATATACAATTATTTATTTTCTTTAAATCAATATTTTGAAAAACCTAATTAAATCATCATCGATCGCACCATATAGATGCTTCCTGATTGACTGAAATGGCAGCATGAAATACACCAATGAAAGTCTTCATTTCAAACTCGTATAACAGTGACCTCTCTGCTCTCTGAAGTCGAAAAGGAAATCTTCTTTCATTTTCAGTTTTGTCCTCAAACGTTTCTTTTGAAAATAGACCAACCCGATCCTTCCGGCCGTTTCGATGGATAATGATTATGATTATAACCCTGGGCGTATGAAATGCATTCGAGCTAGCTACTAGACTTTGCCTTTCTTTTCGAAATATATCTATCTATCTATCTCTTTCTCTTGTTAAATCAAAGAAATGTGAAAAGATATTCGTTTTGAAAACCCTCGATAACAAGATTTGACTGTATTTCATTATCTCTTATTCGTCGAACGGATTTTCTTTTGTGAAAGAAACGAATAAACAGTAAGCGTAAATCGCTAGTTCGTCTTCATTTTTTCGTCTTTTCTTCATCTCTATACATCGATAGCAGATAAATAAGATTTTCAAAATGAGCTTAGCTAATTCAACATCATTGAAGAAAACATCATCTTCATCTGGTACAACTGATTCGCCATATCTTGGCTCGAAAATTAGTCTTGTATCAAAAGCTAAAATTCGTTACGAAGGTATTCTCTATACAATCGATGCAAATGAATCGACAGTTGCACTTTCGAAAGGTAAAAATCCGCATCGAAATTTTCGACATTTCAAAAAAAAACACAAAACGATTTTCGATTCGTTTAGTACGATCATTCGGTACTGAAGATCGTCCAACTGATCGACCAGTTCCAGCTCGTGATGAAATCTTCGAATATATTATTTTCCGTGGTGCTGATATCGAAGATCTTCAAGTTCGTGAACCACCCTCAAGTTCATTAACTCAAGATCCAGCCATTGTCGAGGTACGAAATGCCGATTCTTCATTTCATTCTGTTGTTTTTTTTTCGTTTCTAGTCATCCGTCTATCCAGATAATGCTCGTTCGAACACAATCGGCACGAACACTAACCTCGGATTATCACAAAATGGTCAAACACGTTCGTTATCCAACCGAGGCACAATGCCATCGCCACCACACCGACAGCACAGTCACAAAGGCTTGAAATCCTTGGAACCATTACGTTACAATCAACAACGTTCATCGAGACGTTTCGATCAACAATCACCATTGGCACAATACGACGACTATTCCTATGGTAATTCACGTCGTGCTCGTCAACAAGATTATTACAATGATTATCATCCAACGCGTCGTACAAATGGTTATGCTGCTGAATGGCCACGAACATCACGTTTTTCAAGACAATTACCAAACTACAATGACAATCGATTCTATTCACAAAGACGTACGAGAGAGAGAGAGAGAGAGCCTAAAAACTGAATCACTAACTTGAAAACATTCGTTTTCTTCTAGGTCAACAACCAACAGGAAGATTCGCCTATCGTCAACGACGTAATTCAACTGGTGGCATTCAAAACACAAATCAACAAACACGTCAACATCAACAACGTGATCGAAGCAACAACGGTACAAGCAACCGATCGACATTGAAATTCGTCGGTGATTTCGATTTCGAAAAATCCAACGCTGAATTCGATAAGAACGCTATTGAAGACGAAATCAAAAAAAGTCTATCAATCAAAACCGAAACTCAAACCGATTCACCAAAAACTGAACAAGAAAAAGATAAAGAAAATCATCAAACAACATCAACACAATCCGAACACCATCATCTTCATCAACACGAAGAAATCAATCCCGATGGTTATTATGACAAACAAAAGAGCTTCTTCGATCGTATTTCATGCGAATCGACAGCCACCAAAGAAAAAACGACGACACGACGAAACCGTAACGAAGAACGACGAGTTAATGCTGAAACATTCGGATTGAAATATCGACCCGTTCAACAAGCCAACGGTAAACAACGACCAAATAATCGACGAAATAATTACAATACCGGTCGATATCCACGTTCGGCTAATCCTAATGCTTTCTATTATGCTAATTTTAACAGTCGAGTACGAGCTTATTAAACAAGCCAACACACGCATATCGATCTGCTTTGTTTCTCTCACTTTCTCTTTCTTCTCGTTTAAGCGATTATTCTCTTATATACATTTTATTCTTCTCTGCTGAACCTGTTCTCTTTTTTTTATATAGATCCAAAGCTCGAATGTTGAGAGATAAGCATGTCTTTTTTCTTTCTTTTATTTTATTATAACAAAAACAACAAAATTGTTTCTTCTCTTTAAAACGAAATAAACACACAAAAAGGAAAAAAACAACAGTTTCGAAGAAAAGACTTCAGATTTGTTTGATTATTCTTTGAAAACAAGCAACAAAAAAGCCATTTGTTAGCGTCTGTTCAGGTGAAGCACGTAGACATGCATGAGTTCGTTCGGTTAGACCACGACAAGGCCATGTTGGCAAAAAATCGACTAGTTCATATTGATCACCGAATTGTTCGAGGATATTTTCCACGACATCTTCGTTTTCTTGTCGATGAATCGAACAAGTGCTGTATGTCACACGTTTCACCTTGGGAAAATTCGTTAACGCGTGAGTAATCATTCGAATTTGCAGTGCACAAAGACGTTCGAGACGTTCTTCGTCGATAATCGTTGGATCATCATTTCGATTCCGAATACCTGAACCGGAACATGACGGATCGAGAAGAATGTATTCGATGTCATCGAACGGAAGTGATAGTTGAAGAAAATCATCGTTAAATGTTTGTGCGCATTTCACACCGGCTGTTCGAAGATTTTCATTGAGCTCCTTGAATCGACGATGATTTTTTTCAATTGCAAATAAAGTTCTTCAATAATAAATTAAAAAAAAGATTCATGTCCTCATTTTCGTTTATTTCTCTCCATTCTTACCCTTTATTTTTCAAATAATTAGCTAGACAAATTGTTTTATTTCCCGGTGCTGCACAGGCATCGAGTACGATGCTTCCAGGTGGCGGCGACAATGCCACACATGGCAAACAACTCGCCTACAAACAGAAAAAAAAACAAAACTAATTTCATTCCAATGACAAACTCGATCTTACACCTTATCCATTAAGAGAATGTCTCGATTGGTATAGATATCATATTGAAAGAACTTTGTTTTCGGCTCGAATACGAGAACATGTTCAATATCCGGATCGAGAAAATATTTTGATGTCGCCAAACGTTCAACACCTTGACGAAAATTAGTTCTACAAAGAGAAAATAAATAAATTACATAACAATACTCTTTTTTGCTTCTCGCTTCACAAATCAATGTTAATATTTCATCAGCTAACTGTGAAATTGTCTTTGAAATGCAATCTATCGTTTTCATTGTCATCCAATTAAACTGTTAATTAGCAAACAAGCCAATCTGAACTCTAGTAAAATTCGTCGACAGTGTCAAACTGTCACGAGGCGGCACTTTGAATATCAAACTGGTGTTAATACGAAAACAAACATCAGTCAATCAATTAGTTCACATATCTTTATCGATTGAACATTTCCACCAATACAAAAATGAAACGGCAAAGCAAATTTCCTTCTCTCTTTCTCCCTCGATCTCTCTCTTCCTCTCTGTTTCATAAATATAATCTCTCCTAATAGACCCATCATTTCATTCTTTTCTTCTCGCATTAACATGTCAAAAAATTTCTCAATTGATGCACTATTAAACAATACAAATGAACAATCGAAACCTTCGACAACATTGTATTTTAATCCATTATTTCAAACATTTTTAACACAACTACAAAGTGAACAAACAAAATCATCTCGTAAGCAATAATTACATTTAATTTCCTATTTTTTTTTGTTACTGTTGCAATGCGTATTTAGTTCTCAACCCACTTTCGAATAGTTTAACAACGAGTGACAGTGATGAAGATGATAATTTATCGATTTCATCATTGAATAAAACAACAGCAACATCATCATCGAATACAGCAGTATCAACTGCTCGTCGTAAACGAACAGCATTTTCCAATGAACAATTAATCGAATTAGAAGCTGAATTTCAACAAAAGAAATATTTATCGTTAGTCGAACGTTCCGAAATCGCTCGGTCATTACAACTGTCCGAAATTCAAGTGAAAATCTGGTGGCAAAATCGTCGTGCGAAATGGAAACGTATTAAAACTGGTCAATTACGACAATTTTCTACACATTGTGAATCGAACAAAGTTCTCTGTCCTATTCCCGTACATATAAAAAAGCCTTTTTCATCGTAAACTTGAACATTTCGTTTTTTTTTTGTACAAATAAATTAACATTTAATTGACGATTGAACATGTATTATCTAAGTCAGGCAATAGAGATCTATATTTTGTTTTTGTTGCGGTCTGTTATTCGATTGCATCAGTCGTGTGATTGATCTTGAATTAAACAGTGAACATGTGCAATTGTCTTCTTATGATTTAAGATCGATGAAACGAAATCGAGAGAGATGATTGTCTAGTGTATGAAGGAATTCCCCTAAGCAATTATATTTGGTCACACATTTGCTTTTAAACAAACGATAGCATATAAATCATTTGACGAAAGAAAACGAACGCATACTAATTACCTCGGGAGCGCGAGGGAGATTTTTTTTTCACAGTTAGTCGAGAAGAGAGAACGGATGATAAATTAAGTTCTAATGACAAGTTATTAACAAATGGGTGACAAGAAAATAACTTTCAATGTAATCTGATTCGAGTATGATTTGTACGAGGCGATGGAATAAATTATCAAAGGAGATTGAGCATTGATGACTTACATGTTTTTCAGTTTTTTGAATGATAATTCTTTGAGATTTAAACGAAGAGTTTTTCGTTTGGTTTTAAGTAAATTTATTCGAACATAACGTGGAATTTCAATGGAAGGTATCGAAGTTGATGTCGTTTGATTGAGTAATTCAGGAATCGAGGAAAGATTTTGTTCTTTTACAAGTTCAGAAAGACATTGATCGAGTTGCGATTGATTTCGTTTTAACATTCCCTAGAATATTCTCTTGAAATCATCGAAACGAAAAAAGGTCGAAGAATTTACTTTAAACTTTCCTCGAACGCCTGTGCCAAACACTTGATCATAGATCAATATCAATGCTAAATCATTCGCTAAGAATGTTTCTCTGTCTAATAATTGAATTCGATCGACAATTGTCTGCAGAAGTTCTCGATGTTGTATAACTCGAGAGATCAATGCCAATAATTGTGGCTTATTCTAAATAATAACTTATTGCAAAAAAAAACAAAAAGTTGAACTGTTGTTATATCACCTTGTATGAACTTTGTGCAACAAGACTTCGTACCGATCGATTGCTTTTCTGATGCACTTGCCAAATTCGATAGACTTCCTGATAGAGCATAATAATATCTTTCTACAAAAATTCAATTTCGAATGACTGATTTGTTTTCTATCTATGTATTTCATTTAGGTTTGGCGTTTTTTTTTCAGAGTAAATAATAAGAATAAAAAGAACGAAAAAAAATGAGTGAAGAAGGAGAAACAATAAAATCGAACAGATAGAAGCAAACGGTTTTTCATATAGAAAATTGAAAATATCGAATAAACAACGAACAGCAACATGAAAAACAAAAACTGTTCGAATTTGCATATGTACATAAGATAAACGACGACGACGACAACGAAGAAGAATGTCAAGTCCTTCTTGTATTTGAGCAAAGATCGACGATTAAACGGCACTTAATTTCACACCTAAAAAATAAACAAAAATAATTTTCAACAAATCGTTTTTTTATTTAGACAAAATAAATAAATTTTAAGGCGATAAGAAGAAGAAATGAATGCTTATGCTCATCGAAATAATATTTGAAAAGAAAAGCAGAGTATTAATCTTATTATTACGTTCGATTTCCAAGCTCCTAGAGTTTGTCAATCATTGAAACGAATAATTCAATGTTTGTTTGTTTTCGAAGAACTTACCATTATCATCGGAAAAACAATTTTGACAGTGAAGACGATTGTTTCGAACGCGTACGTCGGTGCCTTCGAACGACGATGAAAGAGGAATATTACAGACATAACAACGAAAACATTCGATGTGATAATATAAACCAAGAGATTCGATGACCATAGCTGAGCCTTGTCCTTTAAGCAAACAATTGCAGATTCGTGAGAGAAATTTGGTTTACTTACCTAATTCCTCAGAACATCGTGAACAATGTAATCGGCCGCTTACAGATAAGACACGATCGTTATTGTAACGATTTGGTGATTTACTAAAAACAAGAAATGAGAAGAGTTTTAGTTTAGTTTGTTGATTTATTAATGAAACGAACGCTCGTTGTTGTCGATGAGTTGGCGATGGATTTCTTTTTATTGGATGATTGTATATTATGGGCTTATTTTGTTCGTTATTGATATATGTTTGATCTTCGAAATGCGTTTTTCGTAAGGGAATATTGATATGTTTACTTTAGCAAGAGAGAGAGAGAGAGAAGTTAAAAACGAAAAAAAAGAGACACAAAGTGTTGGTACCTGGACGTTCGCTGTGGTAGTGGCGGTGTTTTGGGTCCTAATTGAATGGTAACTTTCTTTTGTTGATTGACAATTTGTTGTTGTGATGAAAACGATGTTGGCATGTTGATTTTCAGTTCATTAAATGTTCGTTCGATCGTTTGAGTTGTTGTTGTTGTAGATAAATCCGGTATTGAACGTTTGTTTTGACTGATTAAAGGTCGTGATTGTGTATATGGATCGAGATAATGAATAACTTGTTCGTTAGGATTGATTTTTAAGCCATAGGTACGATTACTTGGGATTTTGTCAAGTTCATTTTGTGTTGACAAAGATTTTTTTAATGATGAACGAAGTGGTGTTTCTTGACATGGCGAAAGATTTGTCACTGGTCGTTGTTGTTGTTGCTCCTTGAAAAGAAAAACAAACATGTTCTTATTTTTTTAATCTAGAAAAATCAAGATCCTACTCGAATAATTGATACTGGCGCTGGTGGTGGAGGAGGAGGTACAGCAGGTGGTTTCGGTGTACGAGAAAATCCGAATTCGAGATCTTGTTGAAGTTGATCCATTTGTTTTTCGACAAGTGAACGTACTTGTGCAATAGGAGATTCATTACGTGTTTGCTTAATCGTTTCAACTGCTGGATTAACAATAGGAGTTGCTGGCGAAGAAATATTCGTTTGTTGTTGTCCATTAGACATTGCTGCTGTCTGTAAATAGACAAAAATCGGTTGTGTTTTGTTGTAATATGAGAAATAAATCGAAATGATAGTTGAAGAAACATGCATTACTAGAAATCATTAGTTGAGAGTGAATCGAACGCGTAAAATAATATCTAGTCGAGTGTGTTGTTTTCTCGATTAATTTGAAAAGCGATCTATTGCGATATTATACCTCACGTTTTCGTGTCTCATCAATGCCTCTCAATTGTTTGTCGAATTCAGCCTCGAGATCTTGTAATTCTTTATCATAAATACTCTAGAGTAGAGAAGAATTTAGAAAATTTTCAAGATTTCAGTTGAAACATGCAGTTAAAATCAATAGATTAGTAGAGTAAAGAAGGAATATTCGTGTATGTGTAGATTCAGCTACCTCATTGTTCGTGTACAATTTGTCAAGCATTTGTCGAAATGCTTCGATCGATGACGATGAATAATTCAATTTCTAAACAATAGCCATGCATACTCAAATAGATTTTGTCTTTTTATATAGATATGTGTGTGTGTGTAGCTGTGTGAGAATCAATTTCGAGCTTTGTGCATGTGTATTTAGCTTTCGACTAGCGAATTACCATAAGAGTGAGTAATTCTTTTCGAGAAAATGTCAAATCCTGAATACGAATTGACATTGAGACATGAGTTCGAATTCCGCGAATACCTACCGATTCCTGATGATTTGCTGATTCATTATTCGAACGATACGGTTTAGGAGCAAAGATATTCACCGATGGTGAAGGTGTCGATTGAGTCTTAACTGGTTCGGTGTAATGAGACACAACTTCGTAGATTGGCGATTGACTGATGACAGGTTTTTGCGGTGATGGTGTTCGACTATGATCGGTTGTTGGCACTGATACAACTGTTTGAGAATTATCATCGGTTGTATCTTCGTAAGTTTTCACAGTTAATTTAATTGTTCCACGAAGATTTCTTTCTTTGAGAATTTTTCGTACTTGATCAAACGCCATTTTTTCGATATTATCATCGTTCATCGCGATGACTTCATCGTCAATATAGAGACCAGCTTTATCAGCAGGACTACCTGAATAAGAAATTAGCAAAAAACCAAAGCAATTTCAATAACAAATAACCTTCTTCGATTGTAGAAATATAGATAGCTCGATTTTGTGCTCGACCATCTTCGAGTTTAAAACCGAATCCTCGTATTTCGACGGATTTTTCAATAAATATGACTCGTTTTCTCGATGGGCCCTACAACAGAGAATTTCGTCGTTCGAAAGGCAAAAGCAAATTCAATCGATTTCCTACTCGATTGCGAACTGGTGACGGGCTTTTGGCTTTCGATTTGATAACTGGTGGCGACGGTAAACGAGGAATCGGCTCATTTTTGACTTTGATTGTCTCGTTGGATCTAGATTTAATCAATTGAGATTATTGAAATAAACTATTCTTCGTTCGAATTTACTTGATAATTGGCTCGATTTTTAATGGTGAACTCGGTCGATCATTAATCGTCGAATTCAAATTATCACTTTTCACACGTTTTAATTCTCGTTTTTGTTTCCAACTTTCGACTGCCTAAAAAAAAACACAAACAAACAAACGCTCTCAAGTTATTTCGCATGTTTTTTGTTCTCTGCATCTTGAACATTCATTTCTCACATTCTTTTCTTCGTTCGATGCTGATTTCGTACTTCCACAGCCCATTCTACATATACATATGCACTTTCGTTTTTGATGTAGTTCACATACTCCTCTTACACAATTCATGAGTATTCACGTTTGTCTTTCTTTCTTTCTTTTTCTCTCTTTTTCGATGCTGATGATGATCAAGAAACAAAAATGTACTGTTTCGAGGAATGCTGAGATAACAGAATGTAATGAGAAACGACTGTTACGTTTTCATTCTTTGTTTGCAGAATAAAAGAAAAAGCCTTGAAGAATATCGACGTGATATAATAAAGAAGAAAAAAAACACACGAGAACCGGAAGTCTCGCGAATAAGATTAGGTCATTTTTTTTATTGATTTTACTAGTCGACTTATTTGTCTTAAGATTAAATTAAATGATTTACCTTTGACCAATCGACATCGTCGTCAACCGGCAATTTCTTTTCCTGAGAATTATTCAATAGTTTATAATTATCTTGAAGACGTTTTCGAGATCCAGCTAAGCAAATTTGTTCTTGTGCACGTTCGATTAAATCATGATTCGGTTGAATTTTAACAAATTGTAATGGATCAGCTGTGACTTTCGTTCCCGATGAAATACCATTGAAATGTCGTGTTGGTATGTTTGTTGTCGTGAGATTCTGTGCTAACTCATCAATCGATTGTGAACGTCCTTGACGATGTAACGATGATGTTGAACCACTATTTCCATAGAATTTCGAGCTGCCTAACGATGTATAATCCGAATCGACTGAGCCTTGATCACTATTGTCGAATACAGTTAACTGATTTGTTGTAAGCGTAGTTGATGATGGTGAAAGAAGTACTGGAGACAAACTAGTCGTTTGAATTTGTTGTAATGTTGACATGATAAGAAGAAAAACGAGTTTAAACAATTCGTTTTTTATTCTTCACTATCGTCATGATCTAAACGAGAGAGAGAGAGAAAGAAAAAAAAAGAACTATTCGTTTACTACAGATTGAAGAATGAATAACGAAAATGTTCATACACATCTATTTATGATAAAAATCAACGTCATCATTAATGTTCTTCTATGATCGATTTTTTTGTATATGTATATATGATTGAATCTATACGATTGATTAGTAGGGGGAACAGTAAGAAGAAGAAAAAAAAAATTTTTTTTTTCAAAGGAGCACTCATTTTACCATCTATCGAAATGTAAATCACCACTGATGCCCGATTGATTTCTTCTATCGAGATATTGTACACGTATGTGCTTATATTCGAAAAAGAATTTAACAATGATGACAGTTTTGTTATTACAACATAGGTAGTATATTTCTAGTTCAAATAAAACGAAAGAGAAAGAGAAAGAGAGAGAGAAAGGGACGAAATTCTAGATGAATTTTTTTTTTGAATTAAAAAAAGAGCGTAATGCAAAGTTGAAGTTGCTCGAACGAGAAAGAGAAAATATGAACATGTTATATTCTTCAAGGGCATCGATGATGGGTGGCAAATGGCTGCGGTCAATGGTATACTATAAATCATCAAGCTGTTTTTTTTTCTCGTCGACCTCGGTCCACTCACTCAGTGTATGTTCTTTGACATTCAATGAACGAGAGTAATCAAGAGAAAGAAAAAGAATGAATGAACGACCGTTGTATAGACACTGAACTAATTTCTTCTCGACGTTCTTTTTTTTTGTCTACACAACGACGTGTTACTTAAATGTTTGTCTTAAGACGAATGAAAGCCTTCGAAGAACTCCTTCTGTCTAACTTCATTTTCAACATTCGATGCTGTCGAACACTTGTATGAAAATATCATTGTCATGGATTATTGATGACGCTTAACGTTATCACATAAGGATATCTAGAAGGAAAAAAAAAGTTAGACAAGACAAGGATTTCTCTTCTGTTCGTGTGTACTCGGCACATTTCAGGGATTTTTTTTTCTTGATGAATTAAATCGATATCTCGTTTCCATATGCATCTAATTAAATGCTTCGAATGAAGACGAGAATGATAGACATTTAGTAGGAAAATATTTTTCTTCTTTTCACTAATGTTCAACATATTGGAAAAGGTCAAACTAACGTACGCGAATAAAAATTAGATGTAAGAGGCTAAGTAAACATACAAACATATGTCGAGAAAGATGCATTGAATCGATGTCAAATCGAACAATGAAAAAGAAAATGTGATATATCAAAACGAACGAGAATTCAATGAACACTACTTGAGGTGAGTTAGTTTTTATTGAAATTTACACAAACACAAGTTAAATATCATTTGTCTCGAGTGAAGAAATTCTTTAAATCGTTTTTCTTTTTGTCATCATTTCGAAATTAAATGAACACAAAGCATTCAAGCCAAGATATGAGCAAGGTTTTGATAGGTTAAAAACAATCACCGTTTGGTAAATCGACGAAAAATGTCAATTCGTTGATATCGACATTCCGACGTCTAGCGTCCTCTCACATACGCAGTGCGTTCAATGTTAAATTCTCTTTCTATTTATTTATTTACTCTTCAAAAAGACACGTATATACAAAAGAACTCTCTAAAATCTACAGTTTCTCGATTAAAAATGATATTATTTGACATTTTTTTTTACAAATATTTTTAAGTAACTTGAGACAAGGACATTGACGTGCAGATAAAACAACAACAGCAATCACAGAAAAGCGTGTCAATTAACCTAGAACACGATGATTTCGATTTCGAAAGCCAAAACGTCGAGCAATGTGTCGAAATTTCGATATAATTTCATCTTGCATAAGTTTGAATGACATAGCCATAACAATCATTCCAAAAAGTAGAAATAATGCACACATAGCTGCTTTGCCTGCCTTCGATTCGGTGACTGTACCTTTGCCTGGTACGAGATCACCGAAACCAATAGTTGTAAATGTAATAAAACAAAAATAGGCACCATCGAGCACAGACCAATCCTCCCATTGTGCGAATAACAATGCGCCCATGGCGATGTACAAAGCAAGAACAGCCAACGTCGCGACTATGGGTACGTGTCGTGTTTCTTCTTGTTCGCTCTATGAAATTCAATTCGAAAAGTAATTTTAAAAACGAAAACGACAAATAGGAAAATGTTGATTTTACGTTCGAATTTGAAAGACTTTTTCGTGTATTGTATGGCAAAAATTTTCGAAAGATATTTTGACAGATTTGTTTGTAGACAAAATTAACTATTTTCGAATAGAGTGAAATAAATGCGTCAGCTAATAAATCGCCTGTATAAGTCAAACACATAAACATCAACGGGATGCCAAACATTGCATAGATCTATATTTTAGTCATAGAAAAATCAATTCCAAAGCAAAAAAACTCATTACCATTGTCACTGCTTTGCCTGCCATTGTCTTTGGCGTTATATTTCCGTATCCAATTGTTGTTATAACAGTAGCTGAATAGAGCATGGCACTTGAAAAAGTCCAAACTTGAATCGTATTTTGTTCTTGTTGTTGTTGATCATTTCCATATTGATTTTTTTCTTCTAAACCAAAATAATGAGCCATTTCACGATCGATATAATCCTTCCAAAGTTCTCCTTCAACATCAATTTTCCAGCCGGTATTATGCACATCACCACGTGAGATTCCACCACGCCATAGAGCATATTTCAATTCAAATGTTTGATTTAAAACACGATTAAATTCTCGAGCAGCATGAGCATATAATCGATCGGCAAATTCTTGTCGATTACGTTCTTTTTGTTCTAAACGTGCTAGTTCATGACGTGATTCGATTGCATCAAATATTAATCCGCCAAGAATGACATAACCAACGACTAAACCACCTGAATAGACAAAAGAAGAACGAACAAGATATGAGATTGTTGTTTGTCGTGATTTTTACCTAAACCCAATTGACTGAACGCTACTTTCGAAATCGAACGAAAGGCACTGGCAAATCGGTGTTTTCGTGTTCGTTCGACGGATATACTCATAGCACCTGATCGATAAAGTGCGAGATTATCTCGTGAATCGAGAATATCGATATCAGCCGATGTTAAATGTTTTCTTGTCGGTACTGGAATATCTCCATCATCGTCGAACGAAAGAATCGGTGCTGGGAGACGACCATATTTCGTATGTGTAGGACGTATTTGTGATGCATTTGCTGTTCGATCTGCATATTTTAACTAAATAAAAACAAGAAAATATGAAATCGAATCTGATTTCGAATTTGTTCACATCGAAACTAGTCTCCGATTGTAGTTCTTGTTCGATTGAATAGACCGTTGGATTCTCGGCAAGAGTTAGATCTGGTGTCGATTCATAACCGAGATTTGAATATGCTGTTAGGGAATATCGAACGGGCACTGATGGCGTGACATCATGTTGCTCTTGACTTCGATTGAAAATTAGATTCATTTACTCAAGTCGTTATTCAAGAAAAAGAAAAGAAGAAAAAAGCTTTCTATGTTTTAAAACATAATTAAATATTTAAAGTTCTTGCCTATCTTATATTCTGAACTGCTATTAGTAGTCATAAAACAAATTAAACACTCGTTCTTCCGTTTTCTTCGTTCTACCTGATTTTCTTCACTCGTTTCGCTGATATTACTATCGATATCGAAAGTATCATGCGTAGATAATCGATTCGTTCGTTGTTGTCGATAAGACGAATATCGAACATTCGATAGACTCGGCCGATGAATTGTCGACGTTGAATGTCGTTTGATATGAAGCCTCGTGGCAATCATATTCTTCAACTTTCATTTGATTTCCCCGCGAAGACAAAATCGATAACAATGTTTGCGATAATACGCGAGATAATTATTCTGATAAGTTGATGACAAAATCAACGCAAAGAACAACAAGAAAAAAAAAGAATAATATAATGTTAGAAAATTCGATTTCTTTTCTCTATTCTAGTGCATTTCTAAATCAAACTAAGAATGTTTGATTATTTTGACTGATCTTGAAAATGTGATCATGTAGAAACTGATTTTCTTGTCATTTTCAATTTCGATTGATCGAGTATTCGAACATGACGATGAAGAGATTTTCAATGGACGTCAATTGATAGTATAAACAAAACTGCGAACAGTTATTAGAAAGGTCATTAGCAGAACGATTGGATAATCTCAATAATTAGATCGAGATATTCTTTTTCAAATAAACAATTATTTTCAAACGAGAGAGAAAAACTAAAGACAATTTCCTTCTGTCTGTAAAACGCTCGGGTAATTAATCATGTCAATTAGTTGAATTGACATATGATCAATATCTTACTTTTCGTCGATGTTGCCGTTTATATCGAAGAGAATGATGTCCAAGTAACATGATGCCAAACTACTCTGTAGGAACAAGCTAATCACTTGATTTATCATTTATTTGACTAACATCGAAGCAAAAGGCAACAAACGAGAGAACGACGGAAACAAGAAGAAGAAGAAAAAAGCAAATAACTATTTCGATTGAACAATTCAAAATGATTAAGTTATCTCATCGTTGAGAATCGAAATGATGTGTTGTAAGTCGTTCTTAAGCTAATTAACTTACGAGAGACTCAATTAAATGAATAAATACCTTAGTTGCTTTTCGACATCGAACTAATCGAGTTGTTACTAATGCCATTTGATTAAGAAAGAAAATATGAATGAAAAAATTATTTCGACACGTTTTGTTTGAATTAACTCGAATGATTAAATTACAAATCTGACTCTACCTGATGTTTATCAAATTCCAACGATGAACAGGTTCGAGTACGTCGAGGCAATAGACCTTGAAGAGGTCGTCTATCATACGGAAAACGTATCTGCGTTCGACGTGTATGATGTTTTTTATATTGTTCATTTGTTCGATTTGTCAATGTTGATTTATTTTCACGTTGTTTCCAATGAAACAGATGAAACATACTTGTTCGATTTGTTTTTCAATATGTTTTCTTTTCTTTTTTCTTTTATTGATCACATCGATCGATAAGTCATAATCGTATCTATGTCAATCAATAGCAATTCTATTTGTCACTTCTGCTTTTTTTTCTCCAAGAATAGAAAAAGAAAATATATAATTCGTGGTTTTTTTCATGTCGATATATTATTTATTTATCATATATAAACAAAAAATCTATTCAACAGATCATCGAAATAACATGTGCCAATATAAATCAATGATATTTTTTTGTTTATGAAAGCTACGCACTAATTGTCAGTTAATCGAGTTTAGGCCTCGATTGCTGCCGTCGAACAGAAATCGGAATAGAAACTAAGTTATACGTATATCCGCACGTACAAAACGAAAACTAAAATAGCGCGAAATCGAAGTTGCATATTTTTAATCTCTATGGTATTCTCTATTCTCATGTGAATCTATAAAACTTACTTTCGGTACAAATGGTAATGTTTGCCAAATCGTTTGTCGATTGTCCGATGCTGACTGCTCTTGGTCAGTTAAATCCGAAGATCGATTTCGTTTACGATGTCGTTTGATTTTTATACGAAAGAAATGCATTGATATATATATATATTGTGGAAAAACAATTGTTCGAATGTAACTAAACAAATATGTGAATGAACTAGAGAAAAAGGAAAGAAAATTAAAGAATTGCCTAGACAAACACACTCAAAATCCATCAATAATCTGTTTGCTCGTGTTCTATTAAATTTCCTGTTTATGTATACACACATTATCTGTCTTCAGTGGACGATTTCGTGTTATTGAAGATGAATAAAAAATTAACTAGCAAACACGCTCAAGACAAATCTCGATAATTCTATTTTTTTTTCTTTCAATCGCTAGCTTCGACACCTTATTAACTGAGTTAATCGACCATTGTTTTTCGATAGAATCACATTTGTCAAAAGAACACAATCTGGCATTTGATGACAACATATATATATATATATACGAAAAATCTCATATCGAAGCCAGATGACATAGATTAAAAAGTAGTTTTTCGGTATATGAATTTCCAGATGAAGCAATACAAGAAATTTTTGGCATCTGTATATCTATATATATATATATATATGCATATATTAATATTCATTATCTGAGATATGATTTATAATTAAGCGGAATTTTTTTTATATTTATTTGACCATTCTATATGTAGCGAATGAGAAACTAAGAAAAATTCAAACTAATATGTTATCAAATGTCAAATTCAACGGTCTATGCGAATGATTAAGCATTGGGAGCGAGTAATTTACGAATAAATGGATCACTTTTGCATCTAAACAAAACGATCGAAACTGGACTTTTGAAAAATCAAAACGAAAGAATTTACCCAGCAATGAATTCTTGTTTGTTCAATTTTTTATCACCACCAACATCGAGTTTAGCAATGATTTCAGTAGCACGTTTCTTCGGATCATTATCACCTTTACGATCAGTTTGACCAGTAAGATCATACTACAAAGCAAAATCAATATGAAAATCAATCGGAATTTTTTTGATTATTTACAATAGCAGTGATCATTTTTGTTAATTCCTTTTGATCGATTTGTCCATCATCGGAAATGTCGTACATATCGAAAGCAACAGCAAGTCGATCGTCGAGATCACCTTGACTTGTAGCCGAGATAGCAAGAAGAAATTCATCGAAGTCAATTGTTCCATCATCATTTGAATCGAATGTATCGAAAGCATATCTGGAAATTCAACGATTAGAATTCGATTCGGTGAAAAAACGGAATTCACTTACTTGCAGAAACTTTCAGCTTTGCCTCCGGGATAGAATTGGGCGTAGACTTGTTGGAATTTCTTCTTGTCAAGTTTGCCAGTTGGACAATCACGAAGAAAACCCTAGAAAATCAAACATTTGTTTAGCTTCAATTGAGATTCTTGATGAGAAAATCACTTGATGCCATTGACGAATTTCTATAAAAAGAACAAGGTAAACCCGATTAACAAATCTCAAAGAAAATAAATCGTACCTTGTTCCGAATATTTTGTATTTGCTTTGAGTACAGCAATTTCTAAACAATTCACGTTAAGGAACGTTAAAACGAAAAAAAAACAATCAGCACATACGTTTTGGTGTTAATTCAGTTGATGATGATTTTTTTGCTCCTTTGTTACCCATGTTGAGAGTTGAGTTTTTTTTGTTAGAAAAATTTCAAAGTTCAAATGACAGTATACTAACAGGTGTGTGTTTTGTATTTATACACTAATGACAAGAGAGAGAGAGAGAACGAGAGATTTTGCCCGCTTTTATGTGCGTAGAAAAAAAACGTAGAACAGCAAAAACAAGTTATCGAAGCAATAAGACATAGGGAAAGAGAAATCGATGGACAACCTTTGCATTCGTGAATCATTCAAAAACAACGATCTGTTTTTCATCTAACGATGAAAAAGAACAGATTACTGTTTATTATTAATGGCTGATCGTAAAAGCAAGGATCCTATTTATAAATATCAAATTATTCATTGCTGAATTGCTGCGTTCTTTCGTTTTTTTTAAAGATGATGAATAACCGCGGGGCAAAATTTTGCGTGCTTTTATATATTTATTAAGTTTCAGTACGACTCGATTTTGATCAAATAGAAAAAAATTCACCTAAGCAAATATTTTTCTATAAAATAAGAAATCTGAGACTAAAATAGCGTGCTGCGAAGTTAATGATTAGTTAAAAAAAGAAGAAAAAAAAACATTTTTTTTCCGTTTATGAACTGATTTATTAGATTCTACTGTCTGATGAATGATAAGCCTTAAAAAAAACTACCGAGAAAAAAAACGATCAAGTCGATGTAAAAACTATTGATGTTTAGGCATTTGGTGCCAGTGCTTGGAGAATATAGGGATCATTTTTGCATCTAAAACGAGAAGAAAAATAGTATCGGATGCAAAATATCAATCGAAAGAATTTACCCGGCAATGAATTCTTCTTTCGATAGTTTTTTATCGGTGCCAGCATCGAGTTGAGTGATAATTGCAATTGCACGTTGTTTAGGATCAGCATCGCCAGTACGTTCTGTTTTACCAGTAAGATCATACTACAAAGCAAAATTGATAATGAAAATCAATCGAAATATTTTGGATTATTTACAATAGCAGTGAGCATTTTAGTTAATTCCTTTTGATCAATTTGTCCATCATCGGAAATATCGTACAAATCGAATGCAACCGAAAGTCGTTCGTCAAGGTCACCTTGATGTGTAACTGCGACACTCAAGAGAAATTCATTGAAATCAATTGTACCATCATCATTTTTATCGAATGTATCGAATGCATATCTAAATATCGATAATGTCTTATTGATTAACTCAAAAAAATATATTCTCCTACTTGCAATAGGCCTTTGCATTGCCTCCGGGATAAAATTGTGTATAAACGTCTTGGAATTTCTTCTTATCAAGTTTACCATTTGGACAATCACGAAGAAAACCCTACGAGTCAAGCATAAAAATAGAATGCACTTTGAAAAGAAAACACATTTCATCTACTTCATGCCATTGTCGAATTTCTAAAATAAAATCAAAAATAAAAGTCTAACATATGCACTCGAAAATCATCTACCGGCTTCAGTATAGCTTGTATTTGCTTTGAGTAGAGAAATTTCTAAAAACAACTATGCAAGTTCGAATAATTGCTTTGTTTTTCTCTTTCGTTTACGAACGTTTGGGCGTTAATTCAGTTGAAACAGCTTTCGATTTATTCGAGCCCATGTTTTTTTTAGTTAATGATGATAGTAATGAAAGACCCTTTTTTTGTAGCAAGTATTTATACTGGGCAGATAAACGATAAAGAGCAGACATTTTCTCTATTTCGACTGGGGTGAAAACAAAATTATTCAGGTAAATCGGTCTAATTCACAATCACGAATTTAATGACATCGAATACAAGTAGAAAGAAAAAGAAAAGGTAGAATTGTAATTATTTGCTTTCAATCGAACAACTGTATTTAATTAGAAATATTATATATATATACGTATTTAAAAAAGAAGAAGAAAAGAAACTATTAGTTATCGAAAACAAACACCACAGAATAGGTTACTGTTGTTAGTAAATTGAGATTTAAGATTGAGAGAAAATGTTTTTATCGGATGAGGTCGAAAGAAGAACAACTTCGTCGTTGTCGTTGTCTGAATCACTTGGTAATAAATGACTATTGCGAAGAGTTTTTGGTTGAATAAATGGCAAGCTATCTTCATCTTGTGGAATGGGATCATATCGTTGAAAACCTTGCAATGGACGGAAAACATTGTGCTTACGACAACGAAGATAGACAACAATAGAACAGAATATCACAGAGAGAGATGTTGCTAAATAGAACAATGAGATATTGTTTTTTTTTTCTTTAAGAAAATCAACTAACCGCAGATGCCAAGAACAAAAAGAAAACTTCGTCGATGAAGAACGAAATCTTTCGTTTGATTATAAATTTGTTGAAATTTCCAAGATTGTTCATCGAAATTGAGACGTTTTAATTTGAATTCGAGATAAGTCGATGAACCATCGGTTACATTAATTCGAGCTTGACTTTCCGATTGATATCTATTCGAAAAGAAAGACAAAACACTCTCAAACAAAATCTTCATCATCATCATTTAACAAACCCGCGTCGTTCTACAATAACCGTATAAATTCCCGGCGCTAACAATCGAAAGAAATCTCCATCACGATACGTCGTTACATTATGATCAATTCCTTGAACATAAATCACTGCACCTGCCAATGGCAGATTCGTTTTCAAATCGAATACAAATCCTCGAATTCCATGAACAACTTGCGTCATAAATGCGAGCATTGCACCTTTATTATCTTCCCAATAGCTTTCCAATTGACTTTCTTGAGGATATTTATCACAACCAACTTCAAACGTTACTTCCATGTCCGAAGTAAACACGTACGACCAATCCTGCATGCCGCCATTGATGACGTACCAAGCAGCACCATTGGTGATACCATTTGGAAATGGGTCACAACCTTTGCCGAGAGACATTGTTCGATGTGCTTGAGCGTAGGATTTAGCGAGCATTTTAAATGTCGAATCATCCGGAGATTTACTTTCGGCTTGTTGTGAACCCTCGATTTTACTATCGAATGGGTAATTAGCTACAAGTGAACCGCCGTGAAAATTACCCGAGAGAACGAACGGATAGATTAATGACCAATGCATGAGTGCACGAACTTCAGGTTCGACGCGACTCATGACATCAGTGAATTTATCGAGTCGATTTTCGTTGTTGTTGTATTGTTCTTTTGGTTTAGCGATATTTTCAACGGCAGATTTTTCGAGTTCAATTGTAGGAAAATTTCGATTGAGATCGATGTTATGAGCGTTCAATCGTCCTTTACCAGTAGCATGTTGACTTTGCTTGAAATCGAATTCGAAACCATCGGGATTAGCCGTTGGCATAATATGAATACGAATCTAATTTCGAAAAATCGAACTTTCTTGTTTTTTTTTTCCTCTCATTTAATTTTAACTTACGTTATTGATCAATTTCGTAATATAATCAATTTTATTATAATTAATACAAAGATATTCGATTAAGTAGATCAAACATTCACGACCGACAGTTTCATCGCCATGAATATTTCCTACATATCGAACTTCTGGTTCGCCTGCTTCGTGTATCAATGGTTGATCACTGATGATCATAACCCAAAGATCACGTTTTTCTACACTCTTGCCAATTGTATACAGACTAGTTATATTCGGAAATTGAGCATTGAGATCGTGCAATTTTTTTGTTAAACTTTCGTGTGTATGATAGCGGATTTGTTCGTTTGGTTCGAGGAATTGCTCGAAAAATTGATTTCGATTTTCACCCATCAAACGATTTGCATCGTCGGAAAGAGACTGATAGATACTATCGATCGTTGTTATGTCTTCGTTGGATATCGGTTGATTTTGTGTGCTAATTTCGAGATTGAAATCAACACGAAGAGCCTTTAAGACGAAAACAGAAAATTATTCAAAGCGAAGCGAAGATTTATTTTCTTACATTTGTAATATTTTCATTTGTTACATTGATATTATATTTCGTCAATGGACGATAGCCTGCAGCCGTAACTGTAACATTATACAAACCAGGCAGAAGTAATCTCCAATAGGCGCCTGATTGAACACTTCGAACAGGATGAAGGATACCTTCGACTTGAATCAATGCTTCGGATATGCCCGTTCCAATTAGTGAATCACGTACGAAACCTTTGATACCCAAATGTGCCTACAGAAAAAGCAAATAATATACAATCGATTTTTTGATTTCATCTCAACTATCGTCGTACCATTTCCATGTAACTTAGCAGTGCATCTTTATTATTATCCCATTCTTTTTGCAGTACATCATCTTTTATTGCCGGATATTTACAACAACTTAATTCAATCGTTATTTCAAATGTATTGCTATGTAAATAATTGAAATCTTGCATGCCACCTGGTACATCATACCAATCAGCACCATTCGTAATTCCATCAGGAAATAATTCACAAAAACTACCTGCCGTATGTGTTGACATAGTTAAATGATTTTTTGCATAAACTCGTGCAATATATTTAAATATGTTGTCATCTGGTGATTTACTGTATGTATCGGTATGATCTTCTTTTTCATCGTAAGGATACGATGCAACAAGTGCTCCACCATGTAGATTAGCGCTGAGAACGAAATTTTCTCTTAGAATCCATTTCATAACAGCTATAGTCTCCGGTTGTCGATCCCAAAAAAGATCGCCCAATGTTCCGTCAGATTTAGTTTTTAATGGTGCAAATTGTGATGGAAAATCTCGATTGAGATCAACATCTTTAGAGTTCCCACGACCTCTCAAACCGAAACCATTGCATGTGCCTTCAGTTGATCTTTCAAAACCATCCTAAAAATCAAATTTTGAATTTTGAAAATTTTATTTATTCGATTTTTACTGGATTCATCGTTGGCATAATATAAATATCTGTCGATGTTAACAGCTGATTGACTCTCGTGTCAGTATTAGAATTCAATATTAAATAGTAAATCAACGCAATCATTATCTCACGTCCGATCGTTTCGTCACCGTGCATATTTGCAATCCATTTAAATTTCGGTTTCAATAACTGATATTCATCATGAATTTCTTCGTTTTCTGCTGGCATTGGCAAGGTTAAACGAATGACATTCAATTGTTTGCCTTCTGCCGATTGGCCCACAGTAAATAATCGAGCCATTCTCGTATTATTACTCGACCATGCGCTCAAAAGTTCGGTCAATTCATCGTAATGATGATAATGATTTAATAGTCGATAGACAGCTGCATCTTTTTCGACTTTTAATGGCGAACGATCGGACGTGAGAGATGTAAAAGACAGGCAAATTAGCACGATTTGAGTCAGGAGAGATTTCATCTAGAAAAATAGAATTAATGACATGTTTAGTTGTTGTGTTTTTTCTTTCAAATATGTATTTTCTTCGAGTTTTATCTATTTCAAAAATCACAAATAACAACAAGAGCAACAAAAAAAAAAGACAAGAAGTTCATCTTGATTAACAAACACAAAATTCACCTAATAGGACACATACACATGACAAAAGAAAAATATACAAGAAAAAAAATTGCTTTTTTTTTCTCTTAGAAGATTTCTATCACAAACAAAAGAAAACAAACACACGCACACGCACTACAGAGAACACCGGTGGGATGATCTCATTCGAATAGTCGTTGTACACCACGTCGAATGTCTCGATCATCTGTTGTTGGTAATGTCATATTACTGGCTGTTGATCGAGGCGTATTCACTATCGAACGTGAACGAAGATCCTGCGCTGAATAGAGCCGAACAATGGGCTGATCAGGCTGTTGAATCGTTGTTATCGGCGAGTCGAATGTCGATGTTTGGTGATCATCGAATAGTAAATGTCGTTTTGGTGTTGGTGGCGAGTGAATGACGCGAGGCGATGACGCATCCGGTCGAGACACCATCGGTGTCGAAACTGTGGCTTTCGGTATCGATGGTTTTCGATTGGCAAATCCGTAGATAATCAATGCTAATGATGCACAAAGTAAAATACTTGCAAATATTCGTCCAAATGGATTGTCAATGAAACGTTTTTGTATTTTAATTGGGATGCGTTGCGTTTGGCCAGTTAATGTATTTTTTACATCGATATAAATATGTTCGATATTATTCGTTTTCGCTCCATGTCGTAGTTCGATATTGTACAAGAACGGATCGGTCGAATTCTTTTTGATTTTGATTATTGACGGGTCCGATGACTGAATTTGAAGGTATTTTTCATTGTTTGGCAGTGTTGAAACATGAATCGAGTTGAATGGATGTTCTTCGGAGAGATAAATCGACGATGTTGACGATAATTGAAAACGTGGCTGGTAGGGAATGATGAGTTCATTGGAATTGATTTGATACGGTGTTTGAACAATCAAACGAAGAGAATTCTGATGTGTACTCGAATCATCGAATGATTTACTGATTATTTGACATGCCCAACTCATAAGATCGAGATCGAAAACAGCTTGTGTTCGAAAAAGACTCGATGCTTTCGGATGTTGAGACGAACTTTGAACGAATTCGAGTTGACATTCGAATGCCGGCCGAAGGACACGTATCGATTGTGCATGTTCAAGTCCTTGACGTGTGCACGAACCATGCAGATTACTCGTCGAACTACGACCGCCGAATACAATCGGATAGGAATAAACTTTGCCTTCATCGCCATCGTAGAGAAAATCTCGATTGCCTTTTAACAATTGAATTTCATTCGGAATTTGAACGTAAAATCGTTCGCTAGTTATGATTTGTCCATCGATGCGTAAGTGTAAATGTCGTTCACCGTCCATAATCATTTGTCCAATGCCGTATTTCGAGTCGATGTACATGCCGTCATCGCCACTCCATCGATCTTCGTTAATATCTGATTCGAAACAGATAATATCGTTGATATAATAACTTTGTTTCAATGGCGAGACCGATGTTTTCGGTAGAAGAAATGCGCTATTCGATTGAATCGGTAGATAGGCACGAAGTGCATTGCTATTTGCTTGAAATGTAAGAATATTTGAACCATTTTTCAATGGAATAACTTCGTAGGTTTGCGTATTATTCGTTGAAAATGCTAATAAATCATTTCGAAATGAATTTGCACGAAGTGAAATCGATGTTGAATCAAATTGTCGGCCGAATTCATCATGAAATGAAAGACTAACCGGCAATTTATAATCGATAGGTATCGAAGAAAATAGTGCCGATGTTTCTTGTGAAAGATAACTTTGTACGAGTAGATAATGTATCGGTTGAATTTGAACGAGATACGCGCCAACAATCGACGAATGTCGAAGAGTTTTGTCTTTTTTCTTGCCCGAATATTTCATATAGAGAATAGCATCGTGATCGATTTGTTCGTTCGACGTGAGAACATTCGTTTTGGCATCGAAATGAAGATTTTCGTTTGTTGATAATTCGAGTGTAACATCATTCGGTATGTGATACAAATGTAAACGAGAATTAGGAGCTAATAGAATCGTTCGTGTTTCATCGAAATTATTCAAATAGAATCGATCGAGAATGATTAAATTCACTGAACTTGTGAGATCATGTGATGAATGAATTAATATTTTATGTTTCGTTAAACGAACATCGATATTCACGTGACCTGTTCGTAGTGTTTCGATGTTGATAGCGAATGTTTTCATGTACGATGTTAAATTGCCGATAATCGGACGAAATTGTGCGAGATGTGTGTTCGACATTGACCAAGTGAACGTCAACGAATGAAGGAAAACATCGGTGATCATGATTGACTTTCGATTTTGATCGAAAGGTAAAACTGTGCATGGGAGGAATTTATTTGGTAGGATTTCTTTCGTTGGTGTGTGTAATTCAATGGAATGTATTTGAACAACGTTGACTTGACAAAGATCTTCACCGTAGACGACTGTTTCACCGAGTAAAGGATCGATTCCAACTGATTTAGCGTAGATTGTTGCGTGACCAATTTGTTTACTTTTGAAAATATTATTCAGTTCTAAATCGATGATTTTTGTGTCGTTAGTTGACCATTGAATCGTCGTGCCAGACGATTGTGAACCGCCGTGAATCGTTAGCTGAACGGTTGATAATGGTAAAATGTTTAATTCTTCGGGTTCAATTCGAAGTTTTTCATAGACTTCGAATTCGATTGTTTTACTGGGCACGTTTTGCCCGTCGAAACGAAGATTCGTTCGACCGATAGCTTGTGCTTCTAAACGATAGGCTAATGTTTGATGATCAGGATTCGATGTTGGCTCGTAGACAATCGAAAACAGATTCGGTTTTTGACTTTGTTCAATTGTCAATTGAACTAATGAGAGTATATTCGTTAAATTAAATCGATTGCCTTCAGTATCCAATGCTTGAACGTAGATTAACGAAGTTGTATTTATTTCCAGACGACTTCGTCCCGAGATTTTCAATTGATCAATATCGGATATAATCACATCGACTTTCTTTTTCGACAATGATAAACATTGATCGATAATCATTAAAATCGTTCGACCGTAATTCAACGGTTTGAGATAGATAATTCGGGAGTTATTTTCATTTGTTAATAATTCGATGAGTGAATTATTTGTTTGCTCATCGGTTTGATATTTGAAATAACCTGAACCGCCTTGGATTTCTAATGGCGAAAGAGATTCATTGATGTGAATCAATTGAACGGCATTTTTCGTTTGTATCGATGGAAGAAATTCGATTTCAAGTTGCTGTTCGATTTTATCGACTGAACATTTCAGAAGAATTCTACCGGCCTGGCCTTGTGGAATGATCTCGAGCCGATCCGTTAAACGCAAATCAGCGAGTTGATTGATCTTCGGTTGAAGTTGACAATCGATTTTCAATGAAGTAAAATTATCGAATTGATTTTGATTTTCATCATAAGCGAGTATGTCAATCGGTAGAATTTGATTGTCATAAGTAAGAACATAGTCATGTGTTGATAGTGGACAATGTGAATCGAGTATTGGCTGAAGAACAAGTGAATGAATCGTTGATTGACAACGAATATCAATCGGTATTGTCGATTGAACTGGACAGAGATTCTGTTTGCTTTGTGAATTTTGTTTGGAAATAAGAAATTGTTGATGTTCGAGTGGTTTGAGACATTTAACTTGAAGAAGATTTGGATTCGTTCGATCTTGTTTGAATTCAACATGAGAATCGACTGGTGTGATTTGATATTGAAATGAATCTTGATCGGATGGATGAATGGGCCCGTGAGATAACTGAAGTGTATATTCGGATTTTGTTGTTAGAAGTAAATGTTTTCGATTGATAGTTAGATTTTCGAATACACTGAGAAGAATCGATTGTTGAAGATTGGATTTCTTCAAAACAACACGAATATTTGTCGAGCCGACTTTTAATGGTTTGAAAATTAATAGTGCACATGAATCATTGGCTTGTTGGTCCGATGGAACGATGCCTTGATACTGAAATATCGGATTATCGATTAAAACATCGAATTCTAAGTGTGAACAACAAGTTAACGGTTGTTTTTTAAAGAATAATTGTATGGGCAGATAAAGAAGAGAATTGATTTCGGTCTCGACTGGACATGAAAGTAAATGAAATTCATCAGGTTGAACAACCCGAACGGATACGGTTGTGTTTAATTCCGGTGATTTCTTATCGAATATATCGATGGTCGTGGAATTCAATGATGTTTGTTCGGTTAATTCACCGATTGGTGAAACAGTAACGACAGATACATCACGAGAAGTAAATGTATAATCGCCACTACCGCCGAGTACATGAATTGGACAATAGGGAAGTTTGGTTTCACGATTGTTTGTCTTTTCCGGTAGGAGAACTCGTTTTGGTTGAGCTGATAATGGTAGATAAACTTCGAACCATTGTTTGGTCGAAGCAACAATTGGCATTTCAATATTATCTTTATTCTTCATTCCATTGAGAAAGAATTCTAATTCAAATCGTCCTTGACAATTCGGCCGGAGAATATACTGTGTGCCGTTGTTATACAATGATTTCAATGTTAAACATGTTCGATGTTGTTCATTAGGAATCGATGCTGATAAATCTAAATTATCTGTCGGATAAATTTTTCGTCCATTCACATCGAATAATTCGACGGTGATTAGATAATACGAGCCGATTTGAAAGATCCACGGACGAGTTGAGTTCGTAATCGCTGATAGATAGCCAATGTTAACAATTCGAATCATGAGCGATGTTGGCTCGTATGTATCGTTGTCGATCGCTTTCATATTTCGGTCGATAAGTTCGACACGTGATTGTTCATCGGCATGATCTGTCGCTGTGAAAATTAACGTTTGATCATCGAGTTCACCGGCATCGTTATTAACTAATCGTACTTCGTAGAGAACACGTGTCGATGGTAGATCAGTGATGTCAGTTGATTCCTGACGTTTGATTTGATAGAGACGAAAAGCTAAACGTGAATAAGGAAGAAGGTAAACGTCGGTCGATGGATAGAATTGAACATTAGCCGATACGGATAATCGAACGGGTTTTGTTTTGATACCATGATAAAGATCGTTGTCGATGATTTCAGCTTGAACAAATGCTGAACCTGTTCGAAGACCTTCGAGAAGAATTTCGTAGGATAATGAACCGTGAGATTCAAGATTTCGAACGGTTTCACTCATTTCATAGGATGAATCTGTTAGACGAAGAATTCGAATGACTTTACTGGCATCGAGTGCGCTCGACGACGATTTTTTATTCGTTTGTTCATCGACAATTGCTGCGTTTAGCAGACGCCATTCGTAGGGAAAGTGTTCGATCGATGAAAACGTCGAACCATGTTGATCATGTGCGCGTAGTTTGAATAATTCCGGTGCGTCTTCTAAATATAATCTCGTTGTTGTGTAAACAATTTCAATCGTTTGAATTTTATCGATAATAACATCGCACCGAACGGATTGACCCGTTAGAATATCTCGAGCATAGACAGTTGCACTCGAACGCAGCGATTGTTTCGTATGAGCGATAATATTTGCATGTTGCGAACAACTTTCACCGTTTTTTGTTGATAAAATACCAATGGGTTCGATACGAACAAGATCAGGACGTGATGATGTCCATTGAAAACAACCGTCGGTTGCTTCTAATGTGAAATTCGTTTCAATACGTGGATGATAGGGCAGTAAGATTTTCGGTTGACTCATGCGAATAGCAGCTAATGTTAATTGAAAGAACATCAATGGGAAAACCCATTGAAACCATCCCATTTTCGATAGATTTCAAATCTAAATGCGATGACTGCAAGAAAAAACAAAACAAAAGAACGTTGAAGGTGAAATTTTCTTCGTAGGCTAACCAATGAAAACACTTGATTTTAAATACACTAGCGATATCTGTTTAGAATAAAAACGAATTACGAAATTACGAATAGAATTTAAACGAACGATGTTTCAATGTACAAGATGTGCTCAGAGTTTTTCTCAACAGAAAATTTATTATGAACATTTGCGTAGTCATGTTCCAGTGAGTTGTTTTAGGTAGGGGGATTTCTGATTGATGTGAATTGTTTGTTAGACTCGAAAGATCGGAACACAAAGTCAGACAACAGAAGATACAGATCGATATATTGCCGAACGTCGAAAGTACGTCCATTTCAATGTAAACGAGGTTCTATTTTCTTGAAATAGAAATTATCCAACAACGGATAATATCAGTAAGAAATTAAAATCCGACGAAGAACGACAAGAACGTGGAGATATATTAGAAACTCGTCAATTCGGGTTTGAAGATTTTCTTGAGAATTCTTTTTACACTCAAATTTCTTTCTCGTTCAACAGTCGAATCAAAGACAAGAAAACGATTCCAAATCGAAATGCAGAAGTAATTATACGTATTGAACGATTGTTTTTCTTACGAAAGTAATTTTAATCATTTACTTCAGACGGAATCTTCAATGCCCGTTATCACAACAACATTAACTAATCACAATCATACAAATGCAACTTTACTTGAACGAGTAAAGCGTTTGTCATGACAAATAATCACGAACTATTCGCTATTTTTAGCTACTAGCGCCTGATATTCGCCGTGAACGTAATAAAGTTCTTCAATGTATTCGTCATATTGTCAATAATAGTTTCTATGGCCTAGATAAGAATTAACTTTCTTTTCTTTTTCGTAAATAAACTCATGAAGAATCGTTTAACTTTACGTTTGCTATTTCTTTCAAAATGCGCTTAAAGTAACAATCATCGAACGCCAAATATATAAAATACATGTAGGCACGCGCGCGTAGTGAGCTAAATCCGTGGGTAGCACGGTAGAATGGGGAAAAGAATGTGTTGTATTAAATTTCTCTTATTTTCTTTTCGATTTGAAATCAAATTTACAACACTAAACAAAATCATGAGAATTGGCAAGTTTTGTTATTTTCTCAAATCGCGCATATGTCGAATGAAATTACTGATTATTTGCTGGTAAATTAATATTCATTTCGCAGCTGTTCGTGACGTTAAAGATTATTTTTCTTATCTATGTTAATGCATATTTTTCTCTCCTAGTTTGAAATAGCTGTTGAAGTGTGTGAGTATATTTTAAGGTTTCAGAAATTGAATAGTATTCTTGTTGTTTTTCTCTCCTGCTTGTTATTTATTCGCACTTGCAGAACATTTCAGCTTGCTCCTTTTTCCATCTCGATGTAAGTAGATCGACTTCAAAATTTAAATGTTCTTGTTCGCAGGATGTACGACCATCTGTGAAATATTTATCGAGATAGGTGATTTTGACTCATTTTAAAACAAAAGTTAATAAGAGAAAAAAAACAAAATGTTTATTTCATAAGATTATGTAAACGTAAAAAAAACTTTTTTCTTTCTATTCTCCTCAAGTATTCTATGACTCATCAATGTACTTTTTTAATAATATTAAGTACACATGCTCAAGTAACCATTAGTTACATATACATTAGTTGTAGTACTATTCGTTTTTTCTTTAAATATTCGCTGAAGTAGTAAGTCGTAAGAACATATGGAATGTACTTCATATTTTATAGAATGCAATTTTATTTTGAATGGTATTTGCACGTACTGATATGAATATTAATCATCGGATGATTAGCGTGCATCGTCATCATGTTACCGTTTATTTGGTCATGGGTTATGGCAATAAAAATGTTGAAGCTGATTCATTCTGTTTCTTCGATGTTTGTAGTCAAAGTGCTTTTGTTATTTTTTATAAATGAGGGGTAATTCAATTTAACAAAATAAAATCACTTAACATTTATATTTAGAACGCAATTACGAGGTGGTAATGCGTCATGTAAGTCAATTGTTGCTTTTTTCTACCTTAAATTTATAAAAACAAATATAGCAGATAGCATCGATACTGACATCTAGTTGCCTGTGCCCAGCAATCAGATGACCATCGCAGGTGAGTTATAGTTTCAGATGTCGCTCTACAATTTGCTGTAGTTGAACCACAGCTGGATCACAGATGAATGCGTTAACAAAAAAACAACACCTCAGAATATGACTTCTATGTGAGATAAGCGGCTTTATTATATTTATACTCTCGAAGGATACACACCTCTAGACTAATGAACATACAAATTAACTTCAATGATGTGTCATTGACAATATTGCTTAAGGATATACAATATGACATGAGATATCTATCTTAATTGTTTCTGTTATACGGCCATCCTCGACGAAATTTTTGTGTATTTGTATAGCTACTAATCGATCATAAATGATCAGTCGATTATTTCTGTTCTTTCGTGGATATCTTCTGTTGTCTTTCATTTTATAAGGAATTGGGTTTGGTTTGGCCGATGTGTACATTTTAAATAACCCATTGATGACAGGTTTCATTCAACAATTAAGGCTTTCTGCGCGTAACGCGAAATATTATTTACATTTTGATGATTTGCCAGAGTTTCAAGGATACTCAGCCGTCACTCGAATTTTAAAATGCAGAATAAAAACTCGAAAAATCATCATGTCTAAAATAGAAACAGAACAATCATTCATCGCTATGAGCGACTGTCAGTAAAATCACTATACGTTTATTTCAAAATCAAACAAGGTCAGTGACAGATTTCTTTCGATTTCTATGCTCCTATTGCGCAGTGTTCAATATAACTCAACCATTATGGTTTTCATGACTGTTTTCCTTCGAGTAGGCAGAATAAAGGTTACTCTGCTTTTCTCAGCATTACTAACAATAACACTTCAAGCTAGATGCGTCATTCTTTTGTTTATTTCCAAGCGTTCTCGATAAATTTACATAGGATGTGCGATTAACACATGCGCATATTTTTAATTACATATGTTGCGTTTTGAAATTATGCAATGCGTTCGAACATCGAAGTCTTATAATATGATAACCTTCTATCTGCATTTCGATGGATTCGGTAGCAAACCTAATCGAGAAAGAAACCCTTCCAATTGTTCAGATTTTATAATTAGTTTTTTTTTTCCTTTTTTTTCAAAGAAATTCTTAACATTTGAGTCAACATAGAATTGCTTAGTAATTTTTTACTTTGATATAGAAAAAGACCTTGCTGCCTAATTGTATAAAGTATGATTGTTTATTGGTCGCCAAGCTCGAGAAAGAACAGAAACCAGTAAAAGAATTAAGAGTAAATACGGACGGCCATTTTGCACATTCTATCGCGTAGGACGTGGTGGGTATACAACAAAGAAGAAAGAGAAAAGATTACAAGCAGAGAGAAAAAGAATGCATCACACATGGTGGTGTCCGTTCTTACAGTTGTCATTAGTTCACATCCAACCATTTTCTGTTCCTTTATCTACTCACATCAAGTTCACAACTACATATAGGTCATAGAAAGTTCGCGAGTTCACTTTTTAAAACATAAAAGGCAATGTGTCGCCTATCTTTTCTTCTCTCGAATATATATATCTCATTTTACTAGATTAGTTCGTACCAATATTACCATCATTTATCATACGTGTTACCAAGGTAAGATTCCCATGCTTCGCGTTTTATTTTACCCAGTATGAGATAATGATTATCTGTCTCTTCAATCGATATTTGCTTTTAACGTTACTATCTAATAAATGTATTTACCATCATTATGTGATTATGCAAGAAAAGGACGCGGGCACGTATTTTAAAAGCTCGCTTGGGAAAAACCTGACATAGAAATAGATAGAATAAAAGCCGACGCAGGTAATGTAAGGCAATATAGTTGTATTTACATAGTTCTCTAGCAACAGCAAGGCACGTCAAAATGTCTGCAGAGGTGAAAGGAAGATTTTCATGATTTAAAGTAAAATCATTGAGTATCTTAAAAGTCATAGCAGGAAAGTAAAATCGTGCCTTTGAACAATGGGCGACAGTCAAGCAAAGCAAACGTCTGAGTCTGATCACAATAGTTAGTTAGTTAGTTGTTTGAATGAAATAGAAATGTTTTTAAGCATCATAGGGTTAATGTAGGTATGTGTTCTTGATGTTCAAATCGCGTACCCTTTCATAGGACAGCATGCTGTGGACAAACCGCATGTATTCAGCTTCCTCTAGTTGCGTTCTATCATTGATCAGTATGAATGATTTTAATTTTTTAATTACTAATTCATGTTTAAGCAATCTATTTATCCGTGAAATTAGTTCTATTCGTAGTTAAACATGAATATCATAAATAGGCTGCATGCTGTAGATTGGTGTCGCTAGTAGTACGCTATGAAGTGACCTTTTCATTGTACTATCAACGACCTCTCTTCTTAATAAAAATAAATAAACATCCGTTGAAAGATTGACCTTCCTTCGAAAATTTCTTTCATAAAATCGTATCGATTCATACGAGATGAGAAAAAACGATTTTCTCATGAAATTCTTATCGGTAATTCGATCTCTATCTATGACGTCGATGTGTTTTGTTCTTTGTTCATCGCGACCATTTGTATTGTTCGTTTTAAAAAAGTACAATCTAAATGACATTGGTTGAAATTGAAGTGTCGTTTTTTCTTCTCTTCTGCTCTCTGTTTCTCTTCATTTGTTTACAAGTCTAATATGACAATAAGCAGTTGTTGTTTGTATACACACACGCGCACATTAATATAACAGATGGTTTACTGATCATATATCCAATTGTACGGTGTTTATATGATAAAAAATGGGTAAAATTAGACACTAAAGCAATTGGATAGAGTCGATTCAAGAAGAAAAATGTAACTGCTTTTATTTCTAGAACATTCCAATGTGTATGAATCATGTTTATAATCCTTTTATGATTATAATTTTATATCGCCTTTCAATGCTAATGTCGATACTATTTACCTAGTAAATGGGTACAGGTGAAGGACTACTTTCTTACACTCAGTAATCTTGAGGGTATTGGAGTACAGAGATAGTTCTGTATAACAAACAAATTTTCTTCGAAGCATGTTTTTCTGACGTCAGTCTGCATGAGAGAGATAAATCTTTGGATAACATCGTTATTTTGCCATTTTTCGGATAAAGTATCGCATATGCACATCTATCTTGTCGATGATTAGTGAATTCTGTTTTTATTTTCTTGTTGTTCTTCTTTCAGTAAAGGTCCCTATCGAATAGAATCTTATTTCTTCTCCTTTTCCTTCAATGTAGATGATACCATATACATACATCATGTATTTTGTACGTGGTAAATCTTTAGATTCTTTGTTTACTTTCAGATAATTTCATTTTCTTTCTTTATTCATGATAAGAAATAAATAAATGCACGAATATTTTTGTCTCAATCCACAAGTTAACGTTTAAAATGTCTTTTCAAACGATGAAAAACGAACAGTCAAGAGAATCCAACCGGCAAATAACAACAACAACAACGACTCAATCACTACCGCAAGTGGTACGACCACTACCACCACCTCCACTACTGCTACAGCCTCCTGTAGCAACAACATCTAATAGCAGTATGACATGTCAACGTTTTATCGATTCCAATGCAATTGATATAACATCGATCAAAGGGCAATTTGCATGGGAGAAAATACCACACTGTGATACTTGTGTACCCGTGATATTTCGGTACGTGAGCTGTAAAACTTTCGTTGTACTTTAATATTTATTGAGTAAATATTCATTATCGAAAAGTACATTCGAAAAAAGAAATATGAGAAAAAGTACATGTACATTGCACTTGCATTATTAAAGAGTCACTACGAGTAGTTTTTGCGTTCTTCAATTTTCTTTTCCATTTTAACAATTACAAAATTCCTGATTTTTTATTTCAGTAATCAGTGCAAATATTTCTGCGTTCGCATGTTACGTCAATTATTACCTGATTATTCCGAAGATGTTTTACGTCAGACAGCTCAATATCAATATCGAAAATCTATACCGATTTGTAATCTAACTAAAAGCGAAATCGAACTTATTAATCGAATAAATAGTCATCATTGCCGTTGGTCATACTCTCGGCAACCATTTACTGCCAATGATGAACTCGTTCGTGTTACTGATTTCCTCCCATTCTATGAACATCTTCGGCACGGTGGTGTTCGAACAATCTCTATGCATGCCAATGTCCCAGTACGACAAATTATGCAACAACAACAACAACAACAACAACAACAACAAATTCATAATAAATCTACGCAACGACCTAATGAATATTTGGATAATCATATGCCATCGATTCTTTCAGCGCACAGACCATCGGCGCCATTGAATTTATTTCCATCAACAGTCAATCTATCGCGCGAAACGATTCTTTCAACAGTTCGTCCGTCTGTGTCAACAGCTGTTAATCCAAGTCGATCCCAGACACAACTACCAACCAATCCTTATGTACCTCAAGTACAACCACGAATCGTACAACCTCAACAACAAATTCAACCGGCACCATCTCTGACGAATGTTGTTTCACGTGTGCCAAGTACAGTGCCATCGAATCCAGTCCTTCCTAGTACTCCTTCGACTTCATCTCCGGATACGCCATCTCCTCTTGTTGTTGCTCAACCGACAACAACAATTCAGCGAAGACAATCGGTACCTTCATTAACAACGAAACCATCACGTCCAATTTGTGGATGGCTGCAAGTCAATCAACTCTACACACCATACATAACAACAACAAATGTAACAAGTCATCATTTGTACAGATTACCTGTTAGTCTTTTATCGTTTTATCATCTTCTCAAAACTTCATCGAGCGAATCAAGTGAATCGAAAGAAGTGATATTTCCATTCGAACAAACGCTTGCAACGAGCGAAGAACTCGAGTTAATCAACAAACTTTGTACACAACAAAATATTCAGCCATTTAGTCCAGATACAAAACTAATCGATCTTGTGACGTTGTATGAAAATTCGTCAACGAATCTACTTTTTGTCAAAGAATTATCTCTTACTGAACCGAAATCGAATATTTCAAGAGATTGGTCATCAATCGTGAAGATTAATGGTGGCATTTGTCGACTACGTAATACGGCAACATTAAACGAACAAACAGTTCCATTTATTGGAAATAATCTAATAAAAACGTTCGTTCTATCATCTCAAACATTATCAACAGCGAAATTAACGAAACCAACCGATGAGGAACTTGAATTTCTTCAAATGATTCTCTTCTTTACCAATATGTCAATAAATTTAACTCAAATGCAATTAATCGACATCGATTCTGTACAAAAAGAATACAGTGTCGATTTAATTCTTCTATTTAACGATAAATTTCCATTGAATGTTTTGAATTATCAACAACAAGGCACCCGAACAAATCCTTCACAACCATCAGCTCTTCGTCCATCAACAACGACAGCACCAACGAACACAATTACTGAATCAACACCTCCACCATCGCCACCCTCTCCTGTTCCAGCTCCAGCTCCAGCTCC
>ERZ778019.480-NODE-480-length-75245-cov-12.916957_pt1 | contig 75245 bp, 82 predicted proteins | sample MGYA00375749_ERZ778019 | MGnify/ENA primary metagenome ERZ778019 (study PRJEB29350, sample SAMN05389821) | bioreactor metagenome | isolation source: Ammonium sulfate bioreactor | place: South Africa: University of Cape Town | collected 2014-03-17 ... | reverse complement strand
GACAACGACAACAACGACAACAGCAACAACGACAACAGCAACAACGACAACGACAACAGCAACAACGACAACGACAACAGCAACAACGACAACGACAGAAACAACAACGACAACAACAACAACAACAACGACAACAACGACAGAAACAACAACGACAACGACAACAGCAACAACGACAACAACAACAACAACAACGACAACAACGACAGAAACAACAACGACAACGACAACAGCAACAACGACAACAACAACAACAACAACGACAACAACGGAGACAACAACGACAACGACAGAAACAACAACAACAGCATCTTCTTCTGGTGATCTGTACACTTGTTCCGATGGCTCATACGGAGTATATTGTAACATTTCATCGGATGCATGCGATATAACTCAACCTTGTATGAACGATGGAACATGTATTGACAATGACACATTATCACTCGGATATTCTTGTCAATGCTCAACAAATTTTTCTGGTTATGATTGTGAATATGATGAACGAATTTGTTCGGCCGACACTTGTTGGTATGGAGAAGAACACGAAATCTTTGAATTTCTTTTTCATGTTGATTTTTTTTTGTTAAAGGAATAATGGTACTTGTATTGAATTGAATTCAACATCATTTAAATGCCAATGTGTGTACGGTTACGAAAGTACGAACTGTGAACTTGAAACAGACATGTGTACAAATATAACTTGCGAAAATAGTGGGATTTGTGTGTCATCGTATTTATCGTGGACATGTCGATGTCTTGATTCGACGATTTATACGGGCTTGTACTGCCAAGTGAAGAGTTCATCATTGAAACAAAAAGAATTGCTTAGTAAATCATTTGCTATTATCGCCATTGTAGCATTGAGTTGCGTGGTTGCATTTGTAATTATTATGGATATATTAAAATATGTATTTAATATTGATCCTGTCGATCGTGAACGGCGACGATTAAGATTAGAAAACGAAAAGCAACAAGAGAAAAAACTTCGACGAAAAAAATTCTTTAAAACATCTTCAAAACATTAAATTGTTTAAAATATTTTTTCTCTGTATTCAAATATACTCTGACATCTGTGTGACATAAATCGACCTTCATGAGTTTTGCTTTGACTGGTCTGATAAGGTGAGTCATTATATACGACAAAAAGAAACCATGTCAAACTCATTACTATTCATACATTTTTGTATGTCATGTTTCCTTTCGACGAATATGAACGACAACCTCTGGTTTCTTTCAATAAATCGATTGAATCTCTTGTTTCAATTGTTCCCGAAATCAGACAAATGGTTGATTCTGTCAAAGAAAAGTTCTCTCAATCTCACTGTAGCCTTTCATTCGATGAATCTGCATCGATTATACTCTATGCATTGAAATGGAAAACATCTCAAACAACATTCGAATATCTTCTCAATCAAACACTTCGAAAACAAGATCCTCAAGAGCTCATTTTCTGGTTGCCCTATCTTCGTTTATTTATTCAGGCACTTTCTAAATTATCTCCAATTTCATCATCAAATATAATTTATTACGGTCTATCAACAGATAAATCCAATGACTATGGCAAAGATGATCGTTTCGTTTGGTGGGAATTTGTTTCATGTAAATCAACAATGGATTACCTTGAAAATAATTGTCAATTAATATTTATTATTGAATGTCTACATGCGAAAGATATCAGCGAATATACATCGGAAAAAAATACAATTCTACTCTATCCTGGTAAAAGCTATCAAGTTATATCGAAAAATCAATTCAATGATCAAATGAAATTCATTCAATTAAAAGAAATTTCACAGTCCAATCCTCCATTTGATAGTCCGAAAATAAATTTCGATAATTATCAACAAATCTATCGGTTAGAGTTAAAAACATTCATTCAACAATATCCTAAACAATCGAAAATCGATCTTGTCGATTTCAAATTAACTGATCGAGATATTGATCAAATTATCGATCAAATTCTTAATGAAAAACAATGTCTACAATTATTTCTTTCACGTAATCAACTAACATCGATTGGCACAAAGAGAATTGCTCAAGCATTAGATCTTAATCAAACTTTAGAATGTCTCAGTCTTTCGTATAATCAAATAGGTGATCAAGGTGTGAAAATTTTAACTAATATTCTTGCTCGAAATACATCTAAATTAAAGACATTAAGTCTTCATTCAACTGGCATAACAGACGAAAGTGTCAAATCTCTAGCTGCAATGTTAAAAACCAATACGAATTTACTCTGGTTACATCTCGGCCAAAATAAAATAACTGATACGGGTCTTGTTCTTCTTACGGATGTTTTAACACATGAGAATGAAACATTAAAAGTCTTAGCTCTATCTGAGAATAAATCGATTACAGATGTTAGTGTAGATATTATTCTACAATTACTAACAAAAAATCAAAAATTAGAAACAATATGGTTGACCGATTGTAATATTTCGATCGATGGAAAGGCCAAACTACGAGAATTTATTAGTAAATTACATAACCGATTTTTACTTGTTCTATTGTAGAATTTTATTTTGTTTTTAAACTAATAAAATGCGCAGAGTGCATGGCCAGTATCGAGATTTGTATTGCCTTCGAAGAGCATTGTTTGATCGTACCATCCGATAATTTGCAAAGCATAACTATATGTTGAATAATCACTTGCTAATGATGTTGAAATAAATGAATCCCAATTGGATGTATTCGTTGGAAAAAGACTATTAACATAATTCGAACTACCAATCGATGTTTGCATGTCAATCCAAATCCTATAGGTTGGATATGCTTGAGCAATCGGAGATATATCCGACGCAAATATTGGCGTTATTAATGACCAACCAAGACTTAAACAAGCAGATTTACTTGCACTAAATGACATTAATGATGAACTAATTAATCGAGTACAAATCCATTGAGAAGATACGCGAACTAAAATAAAACCTTGCGATTCACATGGTACACATTTACCAGTTGCATGTGACCAAAACCATAATGGAAGTGAACAATTACAGATTCCATCTTTAGAAAATAAAAAAAGTAAATATTTAACTTTAAAATGAAAAAAAAATACTCACCAATACAAGCAAGATCCAGTGTCTGTGGACATTGACTGTCACTTGTACAATTGCCTGAATAGGAAACTTGATCAACACAAGACGATATTACCCATGATTGACCGTGTGTACAATCGCAAGTAAAAAGTTTCGATGGTAGAGGACAATCACATGCTACATCGAAGCCAGGCAAACGGCAGAATAGACCAAGTTGAGTATTACAAGTGGTATTTTGATTACAATAACCACCATATGTCGATACTGGTTCACATCGAGCATTCGACCAATATGTCAACGATGGACATAAACATTTTGATGATGATAAATCACAGACAAGGCCGTGTTGACTATTACACGATGGATTAATTGATGTTGCACATGATTCGCCATAGGATAAATAAGCTAGAAAGAATTGCGTTTTTCTATGTTTTATTTGATGTTGTCTTTCTAATCAGAACTTACAAATACAACGTGTATTTACGTAATAAGTATTTAATGGACATTGACATGTACCATCACTATGACAAATTAGTCCTTTGTCTGCGTCGCATTGTTGATTTTTTGAACAAGTTTCATCGATTGATTTAACTGTCGAACAGAAACCATTTTTATCATCCCAAAAAGTTCGATCAGGACAAATACATAATGATGATGCTAAACTACAAGTTAAATTCGTGCCTTTCGCACAATGAACTTTGCCTCTAGCACATGATTCGTAAAATGAAGCCGTTTGTCGAAGACGAATCAGTCCAGCAATAAGCCAGGCAAATAAAAATGAGAGACAAATAATAAGAAAAAATCCGATAATAAATCGTCGAGGATGTGATGAATGTTCAAAATGAAAGAACGTATATAAACGTTTCGAATACGAACCTTTAGATTGTTCGCTCGATTGAGATGATGGAATAAGAAGTGCAATATTCGATGGTGAGGACAATACCGATGCCATCAGTAAAATAATAATCAATGAATGGCTTCTTATTTTTTTTCTTTCAGTTCATGAAAATACTGTGTAAGGCAAAATTCATCAAGGGTTTCTTTTTATTGAAATTTTATTTTGATTTATTCTATATTCTCAATGATTCGCTGACCCTGAGATCGAACAAATAATCAATGAAATTCGTTTGATTCAATGTTTTGTTCTACGAGAACATTCGACAGGTGCAATGATTCATACTATACTAAACAAATTTGACGGAAATTTATTATTATTATTATTTATAAATCATAAATAAAAAAAGCGAAACATTTTAAAAAAAACAGTATACAATTAGGAACGATGTTCGAAGAAATTATCAATAATGGCTTCTAATGTTCTTGGATCGTAACGAACGTATTTATCTCGATTTTTTGTAAAATCTTTTCTGGAAAATTTTTCATAATATTGTCGAAATAAATCCAAAATTACATTTTTGCCTTCATTACGTAAACGTTCACGTAAATCAACATCACTGACAATATATTGTTCGCATTGTTGACGAATTGTATCGATAGCGCCATTCACATTATTGAAACTATCTTTCAACATATCGCGCTCACGATCGCGTATCTAAAATAAATCGAAACAACAAAGATTTGACAAGGAAAATAAAATGAAATAACGAACTTTGCCATCGGAAAGACGATTTCTATTATCGTATTCAAGCATCTGTTGAATAGCAATAACAAGAGGAGTGTAACTAAAGAAAGACAAACTTCAATAGTCGAGAAAACGAAAGACTAAATCTACCATTTTGTATAGTCTCGTAAACTAGCTTGATAATCGAGTTCATATTTTGATTTAATATCTGGTTGACAACGTTGAATTAACTTGAGAAGTTCCGAACTAAATCAACAGATGCTTTGATATGTTTTCACTGCAAAAAAACAACAACGTTACTTCTCCAATCGTTTGAGTAGATAATTGATATTATTCAATAAGAATATTGCACGAATTGTTGTGTCTGTTCGTACGGAAGGATTATCGATTTTTTTCGATAGATTCGAATGAAGTCCTCGAACTAATTGAGCTATTATAACAAACAAAAATCAGCATATTATCTTCTCGTTTTCTTAATTAATTACTGAAATAGATTCCGAGATCATATTTGCCTTTCTCTGCGCCCGATAATCCACTCGCATTACCTCCTAAAAACGCAACAAAATAGAAAATAAAAGTTCAAGTTGACTTGTTTTTGATTTCTACGTTTTTCATCTTCAACATAAAGTGAAGCGATAATCATCGCTGTATCATCATACGCAAGTAAACCTTCCATAAATGCGAGTACATGCGAAGTCAATGGATGGACATTACCACCTTGACTCAATGGCGAACTATCATTCGTCACTTCATCAGATATTCTATGAAGATAACCAACAGCCTAGAACAACCAAAACAAATGCAAATCATCATTTCAATAGGAAATTATTTGTTTTACAGCTCGTTCGAATGTAGCCGATAGTGTAGTGAACTGTTGTCGACGTGTAACATCACTTTCCTTGAAAATTTCGAGACAAAAAAATATATATATATATATTCGAATTCAATAATAATTGATTTACTTGGAAGAGTTTGGCAAAGACTGATCGAGATTTTAAAAACCATCTCAAAATACTAAATACACCAAATATAGCAAATTTGCCTTGATCTAATTTTCTCGGTAGACGGTCAATTTTTTCACATAGATGTTGACCTTCTTCTCTCATATACTCCAATGGTAATTCGATTAATTTAGCAAATACTATTGTTTGTAAATCAGTTGGAAAAACATAATTTAATAAATCACGATCACGTTGAAGAAGAAGAATAAATGCGTCAAGTAGAACAATATAATTATTTGTATCACGATCATCATTTAAATCGAAATTCATTTCTTCTTCTAAGGTTGATGATGAATTCATAAGAGGAGATTTGAGACCACGTGGAAGTGTACCACCACCACCACTATTACCACCGAGAGACGAACGCATTAAACGACGGCCCATATCACTAGAATTCAATGAAATCATTGATTTTTTTCTTCTGAGAATGAAATATGTAGTTATATATACGTATATATGAACATATCAAAAGTAGAAGACAAAGCAGAGGACAAAGAACAAACTTACGGTGAAAGGTATTGTTTACTGAATAGATGGGGAAAAGAACATATTCGAAAATGTTTTACTTTCTCGTTTGACTTACCCAAATTTTTTGCCTTGCCGACGGATTGTATCCGTTCCTGAGGCACCCAATTGCGACATATTCGGACTTGGTGGAATGAGAGAACTTGAAATACGACGAACGTTTGTTGTACTCAAATGAGCGCTCAATCTATACAAAAATCTCGATGAATCAAAAAAAACATACAAATTCGAATATTCGTTTGTTTACAATTGAAGTGATCGTCGGATCATTGTGCCTCGTTTCGTCGCATACGAATCGATCAAACCTTGCCGAAAACCATGCGAACTAAACCATTCAATAATCCTACGCAGCACACTCATGTCTGCTTCTACACAAAACAAAACAAATTCATTGTCAGTTCGCATTCGTGTTTCAAACCTTGCATCGCATGAATATCGTTCGTATTTCCTGTTGATTCGCATAATTCTAATAATTCTTTGGGTGCTAATGGATTTGCATAGCGTAGAATTAATTTATCTGTTTCATCGACAAGACGTTTTCGTCCGAGATCGAATAATTGTGTGACACGTTCTTTTTCACTGACAGCTGTTGTCGTCTTACGAAAGTATTTGACGGCATCTTCTAATCGATCTAATTCGCCGAGATAATCAGTCAGATTTCCGCCTGGACCCGATGAAACTGTCGGCGTTAATTCGCCGCAAATATCGTAAAAATGTAAAACTGAATCGACTAATGTCAAACTTTCGTCAACATTTTTTAATAGCAAACGTAGCTCATTCGTAGCTTCCGATACGGGCGTCACTAATTCATCGAGAGCTTTGAGTTTACGTTCGAAATTATCCAATGTTGAAACCATGCCATTCGTTAATGCCGTTGAACGTGTTAGTGATTCTTGTAATAAAGCAAGACGACGTTTTTCCTTTGAAAAAAAATATTCAAAACTCGATTCTTTTTTTCTCATTTGGTTTTTACCTCTTGTAATTTAATGTCCGACGAACGTTTAGTTGTCGTTCGTCCATCATTACTACTCGTCATCATCATCTGAAAAACGATTGATAAATGTATATATTTAATATTTAATATTTATTTATACAAAAAAAAAGAGAGAGAGAGAGACAGATCATGCAAACAACAAATTTTCAAAGGACTATGCATCCTTTCTTTTTAGGTTTAGGTTTCGGGCAGAGATGCGCGCGTATAGCTTCGTCGAAAACGGTTTTTAAACCTGTTTGAGTTAATGCTGAACATTCGAGATATTTGATAGCACCGATTTCTTTACTCATCGATTCGCCTTGTAGACTAGTTATAGGTGCTAATTTTTTTTCCTAGAAAATGAATTCAAAATAAAAAGTAAATACAGAGAATTCGAACTTTCACATACGCGCAGTTTGTCAATGATATTTTGATCTTGACGTAGATCGAGTTTTGTTCCAACGAGAATAATTGGTATTTGTGGACAATGATGATGAACTTCTGGATACCACTGAGAAAAATCATTTGAGATTATCTTAGTTTGTGTTTCAGAGAAAAAGAAAAAGTCAAATTCATACTTTAGCTCGAACATTTTCGAACGAAGCTGGACTAACAAGTGAAAAACAAACAACAAAAACATCCTTATAAAAAAAGAATATGACAATTATTGATTCGAAAACAAAAATCTTTTTTATTCGGCTCACTGTCTGAGGATAAGACAACGGACGGAGACGATCATAATCTAAATCACAAAAATTTCAATAAAAACAAATCAAAACAACAATTTCTCGTATTTTTCAATACCTTCTTGACCAGCCTAAACAAATCAAATTAAGAATATTAAAAAAAAACGACGACCTTATACGCATTCTACCGTATCCCACAAGCCGAGATTAATAGGTTTCCCATCGACCATAACATTTGCTGAATAATTATCGAACACTGTTGGTATATACTCACCAGGAAATGTGTTTGTTGTATAAGAAATTAATAAACATGTTTTACCAACGGCACTAAATACGGAGAGAACAAAAAATTCAAACATGATCTTGTCTTATCTTTCAATTCTTACCCATCACCGACGACTACACATTTGAGAGCTTGCATTGCCTTTGATTTATATCTGATTATATGAGTTTATAGACACGAGAATAACCGTCATAATATCTAGAAAATGAATGATTTATATTGATAAGTACGAGACAAATAGAAGAAGAAGAAGAAAAAAAATCGTGTGCATATGTATGATTCATTTTGATTTCATTGAAAAAAAAATTTATACGATTGAGAACAACCATTCAAGAAATGAAACAGAGGTCGCATGTTTCTTTGTTCACGTTTTTTTTTCCTCCTTTGACAATCTGATACAAGTTCTATTGTTATATACTTTTTTCGTAAACTTGCATATTCGTTTTATTAAAAAAAAAGAGAGAGAGAGAAGATCTTGATCCAATAGTTAAACATATCGTATTGCCGTTTTCGTCTGTATTGTAATTTGAATCAGACTTTTACTTTAGTAAAATCATTCAATAAACTAACAGCAATGACAAAAGAAAAAAAAATCCTCAAATTTTCATTTTCATCGAATATGTCACAACTATTGAACACATTCTTTAGAAAAAGAACGAAAGAGTTCGTAACTGTATCACAATATTATATAACACCTGCAGAGAGAATGAGAAAATGTGACTTTTTTTTACTCATTTTAAATCCTCTAGATGTCCTGCATCAATACCATTTTTCTCTCTCAGTTTGATTTCTACCTCCTCCAATCAGTAAACTTTTTTTTTCTTCCACTATTACACCATTCTCCCTCGTTCGCTCTCTCCCCCGTTTGCTCTCTTTTGACAACTAAGAAAAAAAAAGAACGAGTAGTAATCATACCATCTGGACTGTTATTATCACTGGGGCATTTGATTGTTATTCTTTCTCAATATTCTCATTAGTTTTCTTTTTCGTCAGGAACAAACGACAAGCATGACAACCAGGACATATCTTGGTTGTCCTTGTCCACCAACAATTTCATTTATTCAACGATTAGGTTCAGCTCTACTCTATGGTGTTTGTTCAATTCTAATCACAATTATTAATAAAATCGTTTTGACATCTTACGGGTACGTTCGAACTCCATTTCTTTTATATAAAAAAATAAATTTCAAAGAAAATAATCAAAATCAATGTAAGAGTTCTATCGTCGCCCTATATTGTCCTCAATTAGATTTCCCTCATTTCAACTGCTTGCCATTGGACAGGTAAAGTGCGATTGATTGATCAGAGTTGAAATAAACAATCTTTACCTTCTACTCCTAGTTCTCTTACTCGAAATGCATGCTTTCTACTAACCAGTCTTTTTTTTCATTTGTTTGAACAAAAAAATGTACTTATAATGCACATATATTTATTTCTTTTTCTTTTAATCTCTAGTTAACTATTTCTATAATCGTCCTTTCGACAGCACGATCGTTTGGTCTCATACGTTTTCCTCATTTTTCTGAAAATGTTATTAATAAAGTTTGTTCAACTTTGATTTTTATCGTCGTTTTAATCTTTCTTCAACAATCATTTTAATTAGATCATGCCGTTGCCAATATTTTTCTTTGGTAATTTACTCTTTGGTCTTGCCAGCACTCAAGCACTTAAGTAAAATCAAATTCGAAAAAAGAAATGAAAATTAACTAAAAAAAAAACGATTCTTTTAGTCTGCCAATGTTTACTGTTCTTCGTCGTTTTTCCATTTGGTTGACGATGATCGGCGAACAGATTATACTTAGGTAATAATGAGTTTCGGTTTTTTTTTGTTTGTTCGTTTATTTTATTTTTCATCTTATAAGACAAACTCAATCGATAACTGCACAATCAAGTGTTTATTTAATGTTAGTTGGAGCTGTGATTGCAGCGAGTGATGATTTAGCTTTCAATTGGTTTGGATACGTAGTTATTCTGATGAATAATTTGTGTACTGCTGCACAAGGAATTGTGATTAAACAAAAATTAGTTAATAAAGTAAATAAAAACAGTAGGAAATCGAAACGATTGAGGGCATATTATTCAATACATAAAATAACATACGTATATTCGACCTATTTTTAACTCTTTTCTCCTTCGTTTTGCAGGAATTCAATCAAAATGGTCTACTGTTTTATAATTCATTTGTTGTTCTTGGGCCTGTGATTATTCTAACACTTTTTACTGAAGATATCGAAAAAGTATCGACAATTCGAATTAAAATTTAGTTTTTCATGAAAAATCGAAAAAACACTTCTAGATTTGGAAATATGATCGATATACTGACATTGGTTTTATTTTTGCTTTTCTTTGTTCATCATTGATGGGTTTCTTGCTGAATTATTCGACAATGCTTTGTACAAATTATAATTCACCATTGACAACGACCGTTGCTGGTGCATGCAAAGTGAATATTTTCGTTTTTATTTTTGTTGTTGTCAATATCTCTTTCTTGGCTCTCGTTTTAAGAATATGTTTGTAACGTATCTCGGCATGATTGTTGGCGGTGATTATATTTATTCACATGTGAATTTTCTTGGTTTAAATCTCAGGTAGATAGAAAATAGAGAAGCCATAGAGGAAATTATTCGAAGACTTTGAAAGAAAATAAAAAACGTTTTGTATTTCGTTCTTTACTTTAGTGTTCTTGGCAGCATTGTTTATTCGTGGGTGACATTCACACGAAAAACACCATTGACAACCCATGGAAATAATCCAACAACAAATCCGAATGAAAATCGAAAAGATACCCATAGTATTGTCTAACAAAACGAAACAATCATGTTATTGCTATGCTGAAACATCTAATTATATTTCTATGCGAACAAATTTGACAACGAGAAAAATCAATTGTGAGCAATCAGAAAATCCCAAAAACGGTATTTTCTTTTCATTTTCTAAAACTTCTTTCGTTTTAACGCAATAATCTCATATGATTTTTGTTTTCTTTGACAAGAATAAAATTTCGAACGAATATTTCTACTAACATGTTGAGACGGCTTCATTGTTTTCGTATTATTTTTCTAAATCAAAATTTTCTTTTCTCGTTTTGTTTTTCTTCCGTTTTTTCTTATGCTTTTATTTGTTTTTATTATTTATATTTGATAGTGATTTGAATGAATGTGACGAATAATGTTTTTTTTTCTTTTCCTTTTTTTTCTATTCTTCATTTGTTGAATAAAATAGTTACAGAATGCAAATACAACAAGGAATTTTATTGATATTTGATTTCGGAAATACGGAATGAAACAATTTAATATGAACGAGAACAACAAAGCAAGTTTCTGTTTTTTTTTCAATCAAACATTGGATTTATATGATGGAGACAACAATCGTTTCTTGTAAGTTTTACAAAGAACCTATTTAGTTACTAAAGAAAAAGAAAACGAGCAGATTTATTTCGAGATAAATCGTTGTCTGCGTACGCATCAAGGTCTTCGCTTATATAAGAAAAGAACTAGATATTAGACTTCTTGCTTTTTTCACAGAATGTCATATTGTAATCGATCATTTCTTTTTTCAATTACATCTCCAATACCAGAAATAATTATCTATTTATGAAAAATGACTGAGTAACGAATAATTTTTCTATATAAAGATATTGTCATGGGATTTATAATTACTGTCAATGCACAAACAACTACAACTTCATATCCTACAATGTTTATGAACTATACGATTGATTACGAAGACTTCAATATAACTGATTGTATTGCAACAATCACTACTTCAACAACAACTAGTAGTAGTACTACAACAACAACAACAACGACAACATCAACAACAACCTCAACAAAAACAACAAGTACAACATCAACCACAACAACAAGTACAACATCAACCACAACAACAAGTACAACATCAACCACAACAACAAGTACAACATCAACTACAACAACAAGTACAACAACAACAACAACAACAACATTAACATCAACATCAACAACGTAAGTATTTATTTCGAAATAAATATTAAACATGTGTTTCCCTTTTGTTTATACAGAACTATGAGTACAGTAGCACCATCCGTATTTACTCCTGTTGTATGTGCTAATCAAACAATGGGTTCTTCATGCAATATATCATCCGATCCATGTTCACTTGCGCAACCATGTTTAAATGCAGCTACATGTTATCCTAATTCGAGTATTCCAGTTGGTTATTCTTGCGCATGTGTGTCAATATTTTATTCAGGTATTAATTGCGAAAATGATCTTCGTGTATGTCAACCAAATGTTAGTTGTTTAAATGGTGGTTTCTGTGATGAAAATGCGACAGTTTTAATATGTCAATGTCCAACAGGTAAAACTGGTACATATTGTGAAGCTGAAGTCGATATATGTGGAAATATAGATTGTAAAAATAATGCTCGATGTATTTCAAAGTATGGTAATTGGTCATGTTTATGCATTAATACTGATTATTCGGGTACATATTGTGAAACGAAATCATCGAGTTTAACTGTTAAAGAAACATTTTCACGTTCGTTTTCTGCTGTTGCTATTGGTTGTATTTCAACCGTGATTGCATTCTTCCTTATTATGGATATATTAAAATATTGTTTTAATATTGATCCAATTGATAATAGTGTTCGATTTCGAAGAACAAGATATCCACATAGACATAAACATCGTTCACGAAAAACGCCAATTTCAGTCATCGAACGGCCTCAATATATTGACGGATAAGACGAAGAAGAAAAAAAGAACTCTTTTCATTTGATTTCCAAGAAAATATGTTGAACTTCTCTGTTTGTTGATCATCAATACAATACTCGACCTTTTCATCTAATCATTTCTCCTAACATCCTGGCCTTTATTAAATAAATAGAAAGCGAGAGAAAGAAAAAAAAATGTTCATCTTAATAAATAACAGACATTGCATGAAATCAAATAATTAGTTTCAAAAGTAAGTAATACATAGATCGTCATTTTTTCTGTTTCATTATCTTGATTTATCTATGTCAATCTCTAACCTAATTTTCTACTTTAATGATACACATTTTTTTTGTTTATTCAATGGCTTAGAGTTCGAAATACAAGAAGAAACAAAAAAGAGAAAGTACCTATCATGAATGCGAGAAGAATGAATTTCATCTGATCGACACTGTTGTTCTTCTTCTTATCTATACGCCGCGCCATTGTCCAAGGTGAACGAACAATCGTCAAAAATTACTCGTACTAATTGCAGCAGTACGAGAAAAGAATAGAGGAGAGAGAGAGAAAAAAAGAAGAAGAAGAAGAAGATCATTTAGATTGATCAATACTTGACATTTGTGACACAGTTGTGGTCAGTTAAATCGAACAATAATATGGCATGTTGTTTATGTGCGAAATATTTACTTCTATTCTTTAATTTAATTATTTGGGTAATAATAATACGAAAAAAAAAGAACACAACGATAGTTTCTTCCGTTTTTGTTTTTTTTTCTCTTCTAGTTATCTGGTGGAATATTTCTAAGTTGTGGAATACTTGTTCTATACAAACGTGATCTTCATGAACTATTCGCATTATTATCCTATGATTCATATTTAATACCATCATTTTTTAATATCGCTTATATATTAATCGGTGTTGGTACACTTGTTTTTGTTGTTGGTTTACTTGGTTGTTGTGGTTCAGTACGAGAATCGAAACTTTTACTTGGACTTGTACGATCCTATTTTGATTGTTTTTCATTTCGAATCAATTCATTTTGTTTAGTATGTTTTCTTTATAATTCTTGTTATGGGTGGTGAACTTGTCGTTGCTATGTATACTGTTCTCTTGGGTGATGAATGGGATACGAAATTACCCAATACACTTAAACGACGTTTATTAACATATAATTATACTGTTCCTCAACGATTCGAATACGATCTTGACATTATTCAGAAACAAGTAAGATTCAAATTTGTTTTTTTTGTTTAATTATCTAATTCGATATGAACCTAGTTTGCTTGTTGTGGAATCGATGGTCCAATTGATTTTCATAATAATATGGACTACAAACTATCGAATAATCATTTGCCATTATCATGTTGTCATCAATTGATTAATGGTATTTGTCTTGAAAGTGATTCGTATCGGTTAGGTTGTTTTCAAATTATAAATGAACATATACAAATCTATTCGAAATTAGTTGTTATTGTTGGTGTTGCCATTGCTTTATTCGAAGTAAATTGTCGAGATGTAGCTTGTTTTTTTTGTTTCTTTATAAATTTGACTTTCTAGTTAATTGCATTGGGCATGGCCGTATGTGTTTGTCGAAATACAACTGATGAAGATGAATTTGATTGAAAAACTAAAGAGAAAAAAAGGAATTTATTGTTTGTTTTCGAATAAATCATTTTTTCCCGAGATCTGTATGTGTGCATGTGTGTGTTTTTTGTATAAGAATAGAGAAAGAAAAAGAAATATTCAGTTGCTTTCAATCATGTCAAATAATCGAATGAATTTAATTTAATATTCTAACATTTCAAGAGATAGATTATTCAAATCTTTCTTTCTCTTTCGATAAATATTCATAGAAAATAATCTATGTAGATAATCAAGTATCTTTCTTTCTCTCTCTCTCGCTCGCTCGTTCGCTCGAACATGCGCTGTGACAAAAAGTTGTACATAAATGAAACGAATCCAACAACAAAAAAAATTTACATGAATAAAAAAATCAGTACGAGGTCACATAATATGATGATGACGCCAATATAGAAAAAGAGATCGTGTATGCATAATCAATTAGAAGGCAAAAAAGTTCGTAAATTTCGAGAATTAACAGAAGAAGAAAAAAGCCGAAATCATGTCATGTCGATTAAAAAATGTTGAACTGTGAAGCTTTTCTCTCATTTTTTTTTTAAATATTCTTTTTCTTGTTTCATCTCTTAATACAACTATTTCAAGAGCCGAACAGGAGCTCGTGTCCGCTTGCTCCGTTATGTATGCAAATAGTATGTATATTCATTTTATTGCATTCAGTTTATGATAATTCCTTTTTTTCTCTTACACATATTCTCTCTCTTGTCGTCGTCTTCTCCTTTTTTTTCGTCGTCACTTTCTCGAGTTTTCTCAACCAGAGCAAGACGAAACATCGTGACGACGATGATGATCAACAATCGACTTTCAATTCAAAATTTATCCAAGGTACTCAATCTCAACATGCTCGTGAATCGTCGTCATATGGAGACATCTATGCTGAATACACGGCTGTTTGACAGTTCGAAGTGAGTAATTTAACACGATTCATCAATATTACGAGATGTCCTATCAACTGACTAGTAAATAGCTATTCATTCCATTAGTACTGACAACGACTTGTCACATTTATTAATCGTTCGTATGTGTGCTTCGTTTTCTTCGCGAACGGAACAATTCGTGCGTGTTGAAAACAAAAAAAAACGACGCGAGCACTTGTCGTCTAATCAATTGAAATTGATCTATTACTTTTGAATGAAGACAGATGGAACTGTTTCGACGAACATCACTGTCTCTCTCTCTCTCTCTCTCGATGTCAGATGGACAAGAAGTTAAATATCTCTTTAGAGAAAAACAAAACAAAAATTGTAATTTAATCTTTCATTTGTCGTGCCTTTTTTTTCCTGACATGAAGATGAACGGCAAACACTTTTAGCCATTCTATTTGAACAATTTCTTTCGTTTTTTCAAAAACAAAACCGAAGAAATCGACGCAATTGATTGACAAATATTGAATTTTTTTGAAGAAAAATTAATATCCTTTTTACACATATCTAGATATCGCGTCTAATTAAAATAAGTCAATCTTTTCTGTATTCTTATTTGAAAAATGTCTGTCACGTCTTTATCTCATGTCTCCTCCCTCGGTTCATCTGCTCGGAATATATGATTGATAGTCTTGTCAGTGTGTATGTTGTTGTTTTTTTCGTTATGCTTGTCGGCAGCTTAGATAGTTTCAAATATATGTTGAATATTCTTGACTTTACTTTTCTTCTTACTGTCATGATCATCTCAAGACGAAACGAAATCCGATCGGTACTCATTGTTATGCACAGACTCTTTTCTCAATCGATGAGCACATTAGCAAATAATCATTTCGACCAATAAGAATTCATTTCAAAATTTAATAAAAAAGAAAACGAAGAAAAAGAAAACGAAAATTTGTTGTTTTTCTTTTTCATCATCATCAAAAAACGAGCGTGCAGCACATTGAAATGTTTTCATTCGATTGAATATGTGTCTCTAATTCGATTAGAGTTCGCTTGACTAAATTTAAATTTCGAAATGTCAACAATCTGTGTATCAGAGCTATAAAAAAATATTTATATGAAAACTAATGTTGATATCTAATAGAAATATGATCGATGCCGCGTTGTTTGAAGACTAGACACAGTGAATAAGAGCGAGAGAAAAAGAAAACTTCGGGATCAAACAACGGACAAGTGTGTAGAATAACATTAGCAAGATTGTGTTGAATAAGATGCACAGAGGTTTTTTTCTTTTTTTTCTTCTTCTTCTTCGTCTTCGATGTCAATGACATTGATTGTCATCAAACAGGAAACGAAGAAGATTTGCATATATGCAAAAGAAGATAACTGTCTGATCACGCACTTATTGAAAAACAAAACGAATTGGAACTCTTCGAAAGTTTCAATGTTTATTCTTCATATTTTGATATTAATTCTAACAATAGTCTCTTGTGACTTGGCACGCGCGTTGACATTTGTGTATTGTTATGTTTCATTCAAATTTCTTTTCTATTTTGTGTGTTTCGTCTTATATTTGTTTAAAAGGTGGGCAAGTGGCAAATGTTGATTATTCGAGTGGATGTGCGTGATGCTCATTTTCAAGGTGTCGAAGACGAATTGAAATTGAGAAATCCATAGTGAAAAAAGGTCATCGATATTTATTAAAGTGTGAAAGGATTAGTTTTAGCTCTCCGATAAGTGAATATTTCGAGAAAGAAAGAAGTAACCAAATCGTCATATGTCAATGTTTTAGGAGTTTTTTTTTCTGTATTAATTTCATTAACCTTATTTCCTTTCGAATGTTTCTGATCTTGATTAGTTAAGTAGAATGAAAGCAAGTGAAGCTAATTTCATTTTTTGATTAGTTAGATATATGTATGTGAACATGTTGATGTACGAGACTTGTCTAATGAGACTATATATTTATATTCGGATGTCCCACTGATCTGACCATCTGCTTGATGTTTAACAATTCTTCTTCTTCAGTTTTTTTTTTACTATTTTCTTTTCAATCGATCGTCAATTGTCGATCGTGGTGAGGACACAGGAAATGTCTTGTGTACATACATACGATTAGATTCATCAATCACGCAATGGTAACGACAAAGAATGAGAAAGAGAAAAAAAATCGATCGAACCAATGAAAAAACACCAGTTCGATGTCGAGTTGATCAATCCACCAACCAGTTCGTCTGGGTATTCAGAGAAGAAAAAAAAAGAGGGAGAAAGAAAAAGAAAAATCTATCTTGTCATCGTCGAATGTATGGCGGAGAGAAGAGAGAGAAAATGAGAGAGACAGAGAGAGAAAAAAGACTCCTTGACAGAAGAAGCATCGGACGGCGGCAAATCTGAATTTCATTTGCATTAAAAACTGATTATTATTATCCACGCGAATACAACATTGCTACTGCTCGCTTTTCTTTTTTTTCCTCCTCTTCTCTATTCTCTTACATATTGATATTCAAATAATCCAACGTTTCACAGTTGTGTTATTTTTTTTTCAAGCACCGATTTTCAGTTTGTGCTAATTGAAATCTGATTATTAATTCAATTGAGAGGAAGAAGAAGAAAAAAAAAAGAAAATAAAGAACGAAAAACGATTACGTATCATGGTGAGTTACAAATCAACGAACTAACTAGCTAACTAATTTCTTAATCAAGAAACAATTTAATTACAAACAGACGACAGACAAAAAGAAAGCCCTATATTTTTCTATTTTTCTTTAGTTTTAAATTCTTCGAACATATTCGAACATGTCAGCATCACCACAACCACCGCCAACTTCATCGGCATCGTCCGTCGCAGCAGCCTACGCACTGCACCATCATCATATTCACACACATCATCACATACATCCGTTTCATCAACAGCATCATCATCATCTCGACAATCCGAATACATTCTTCTATCCTCCAACATCCTCGGATTCATCATCGAATGATCTTCTTCTTCAACAAACAGATATCAAACCAGCCAATTCATATTTATTTCCTAATCCCAAAAGTCTTTCTCCATCACCAACAAGTCCAACATCGAATGTTCCAACACCATGGCCTGTCATTATGCAACATCATCCACACAAACAACATCCATTATCGATCGAAGATTATTGGCCATCGAATCCTTCGAATTATTATCAACCAGCAACATATCATCATCATCCAAATTATCTTCCTAATCCTCAATTTCTTCCGTCAACTGAACATGAACAACATTTTCATTCGAATCAACCAGCAACATCATCAAGTAATTCGGGTCTGATCGATGAAAGTGAACTCAATCTTTTGCCATCACGTTCGACGAATCTCGACGATGATGAACATCAATTACATATCGATAACAATGATTTAAATCGATTTTCGAAACAATTCAAACAACGTCGTATTAAACTTGGTTATACACAAGCCGACGTTGGCCTTGCTCTTGGCAATCTCTATGGAAATGTTTTTAGTCAAACGACAATCTGTCGATTCGAAGCATTACAATTAAGTTTTAAGAATATGTGCAAATTACGTCCATTATTACAGAAATGGCTTGAAGATTCCGAATCACAAACGGGCACAACCAATTCAATGGAGAAAATAGCAGCGAGCGGACGTAAACGAAAGAAACGTACGTCGATTGAAGTCAGTATTAAACAAGCACTTGAATCACATTTCGCTCGAAATCCCAAGCCAGTCGCACAAGATATAGCTCATCTAGCTGATCAATTACAATTAGAAAAAGAAGTCGTACGAGTCTGGTTTTGTAATCGTCGACAAAAAGAAAAACGTGTCACACCACCATTAACTAATGGAAATGCGTCGGCATCGAATCATCATCATCAACATAATAATATGAAAAGTCCAAGTCCATCATCAAGTCCAGTCGGTGGTGGAGAATACTATGATTATCATTATCCGACACATTTGTAACAATTCTTCGAACTTTTTTCTTTTTTTCGAGTTCAACGTTTTTTTTTTCTCTTCTCTTCTCTTTTTTTTTCGTCTCACTTGTTACACACTTTACACAGTGTTTTTTCTTCTTCTTCATCATCATCATTTCTTTTGCTGCTGCTGCTGCTTTTCTCTCTCTATTTTGTGTGATATTTGGTCAAACAAAATAAAACTCATTTTCTCCGGCTAAATAATCATCGACCAGATGGAAGGATGTATCAGCTGGAATGTGACTTTATTTATATATTCAATTTTCTTTCTTTTCAACTAAGATTGAAGTCAACTCTCATTGAAGATTATATTTGCATCTCAATCAGTATGTGTGTATGTGTGCTTATTTTGTCTCTTTTTTGACATATGTTGATCATCTCTGATGCATTGAAAAATCAAACAAAGAAATTGACATTCAATTGTGATTTTTGTTTTTCTGTTATTCACGGTTAGGTGAAAGAGTATCAATCGCTGTTTTCTTCTACAGTGTGAAATTCAATAAGCAAGAAGAAGAAGAAAAAGAGAAAACGACGAACGAAACGATACACACATAACATTGATATTCTCTTTGAATATTACAGCGTCTGTTCCGGTTCCGTTTTCCATGAAAAGTTCAAGCCGACAGAATGTGTAACAAGATTATCATAAAGATTTTCAACAATTGAGAACCTGTGCGTGTGTTATTAATCTTTGATCTATGAGGAAAAAGCATCATGCATTCGAGACAACAATTTTAATCAAATTAAATAGAAAAGAAAACACACATCGACACACGATATAAGAAGACAAAAAAAAAACGAGAGAGAGATCACTTGATTATTGATAAGTTTGAACATATTAAATATATATGAAATCATGTCTTATGTCATGATCAAGTAACTTTTTAAATAATATGCAAATTTGATTATCTAATAATATATTGATCAATAGAGGTCAGACTTGTCTTAGAAAGACAAAAAATTAATTAAGAAAAAACTGAATTGCTTTGCCTGTTCGTGTGATTTTCCGCCACCATTTGTTATCAAATTTATTTAATAAAATCATTTAATTTATTATTAATTATTAGTTTGCTTATTAAACCAATTAATTCTTCTGGATGATTCATTCTCAAACGACACATAGTTTTCGTTCGTTGATTATTTTTTTTTTTCGTTTCGTTTTTCAATGACAGCAACATCAGAAACGGTTGATTTATTCACACCTATCTTCAAACATTTTCGTCGATTACCTGCGAACGATTGTTTTACACAAGCTTATTCAATAACTAGTCATCCAACATTATTTCAACAGTATTCACTCAATGAATCGACCAGTGATTATGATCTAGATTCGCTTGGTCTTCGACCGATTTCAACTTGGTCATTGTATTCATGTGATTTTTGCGAAGGTTTATATTTTCTTTCGAATCCATTTACTAATGACGGGCAAGTTCAATGGATTGATCGATGTATAGATAAATATTCTCGACAGAATAAAACAAGTGTCGGAGACAATTACGAAAATGAACATTTAGCTCGATTACGTTGGGTGACATTAGGTTATCATTATGATTGGACAAATAAAATTTACAAAGATAATGATCAAACAAAAATGCCCGATGAAGTTGAGAAATTATGTGAAATTATTATGAAAGTTATTTCGTCAAATACGAGTTTGTTTGTTTATTTGCTTTTGAAATTTGTAAATTTTCGTTCTCTCAGATTGTTCAATGATGAAAGCTGAAGCAGCAATTATCAATTATTATCATCATAATTCAACACTCTGTGCACATACGGATCATTCCGAGTATGATGCTCTAACTAAACCATTAATATCATTTTCATTTGGCAATGCCGCTGTTTTTCTCATTGGTGGTCATACGAAATCCGAATGTTCACCGTCGTCTGTTCTACTTCGTTCGGGTGATATTCTTCTTATGACAGGCAAAAGTCGTCTTTGCTATCATGCTATTCCTCGTATTCTAGTCGATTCAAATTTTCAAGAGAATTTCTCGAATAAATTCGAGTCAATTTCTTGGAGTTATATTCATGATAAACGTATCAATATCAATGTACGACAAGTCTATGATTAAATACATATATACATATAAAGAGTAAAACGAAAAGAAAAAAAAAATATATATATACGAGAAACATTCGAAAGTATTTAACGAAAAGAAAAACGAAAAACGAGAAGAGAAAAGAACAAAGGTATGCATGGCATGTGGTTTCTCGCATAGCAGCAAACGCGTAAAAAGCATAAGAGAAGAAGAAAAAACAAGCATGATTGCTTCTGTTCCTCTTCGATGTATTCCTTGTCGATAATGTCAAACACGCGTCGCTGTCATTGCTGTTTTTCGGCAATGAAATAAAAAAAAAAACTAAGAACGAAGTATGTACACAAAAAAAGGCTCGCTCTCTCTCTTTCTTTTTTTTATTTTGAAAATATTTTACGAAATAAAAACGATTAATTATTCGATAGGTATTATCAAAATATTTTCGTCTTTTTTTTCAGATAATTTTTTTTTCCCAAAAACAAAAAACGAAACACGCACAAGCATGCCGGTTTTTATAAGTGGTAAGAAGAAAAGTGATGAATATTGCTGTCGAGTATTTACAATGGACGCTGAACTACAATTTACAATCGAAGTAAGACGCTTAAATTTAAAGAAGAAATCAAACGAGAACAATATTTACGACTTTCGTTTTGTAGGCAACTGGTAAAGGTCATACATTGTTTTCTCTTATTTGTCAAACAATTGGCTTACGTGAACATTGGTATTTCGGAATCAAATTCTTAGATAAGATATCTAATGAATGGACATGGTTACAAATGAATAGAAATGTAAATAAAAAACAAAACAAAAGAAAGAGTAATTTATTTTGTTTTTTTTTTTCATCGAACGAAGATTCTTTCTCAACCAATACAAATCTCACCTAAACTACCTGATTGTTCACCTGTAGCTGATAATTGTAAAGCACAATTACTACGTTCTCCACCGACATCTCCATCGACATCAACATTAAGTCTTCCATCACTAACTACAACTCACGGTCAACAATGTCTGAAAGGCACATTAGAATTTTATTTTGTTGTCAAATTTTATCCCGAAGATATAACACAAGAATTAATTCAAGATATAACTCGACATCTTTTTTATTTACAAGTCAAACATGATATTCTCAATATGGACATTTATTGTCCACCGGATACAGCCGCTCATTTAGCTTCACTATCTCTTCAAGCTAAAGTAGAATTTTCAATTCGAAAATATTTCTTCAACAAATGTTTTCTCTTTTGTTTTTGTCAATTAAGTTTGGTGATTATGATCAATTAATCTCGTCATCGGACAGTCTAAATCTTGAAAGTGAAGCTCTTCTACCATTATCTTGTTTTCAAAAAATCGAATTATCTCGGTCCGATTGGTTCGATCGAATTGTATCTCTCTGGCGTACACAAGCATCATTAACACGTGAAGAAGCTGAACTAGCCTATTTAAAACATGCACAAGATCTCGACATGTTCGGTTTATCGTTTTTCGAAATTTCAAAAATGCAAGGCGCCAATAAATCAACGACATTATGTCAACCAATCGATATGACAACATCGATAACAGCCGATCTTTGGCTCGGCATCGATTCATTAGGCATACGATTCTATAAAAAGAATAAACTTCGACCTGAAGTCTTTTTCTCTTGGTGTGATATTAAATCGGTAACTGCTCATGATAAAAAAGTCATTTTAAATATGACCGGAGAGAAAAATGCAACATTTGCTTTCTATGCTGCGAAATCATCTGTTAGCAAAGAAGTAAGGAGCTCTTTTTTTTGTCTTTTAATTTTCTTTTGTATAATATGATTTGTTAGATCCTTGATTTAGCAACGGGCAATCATGAATTGTACAATCGACGTCGTCGTGAACAATCAATTGAAATCCAACAAATGAGATATTTCGAAGAACAACAACAGAAAGTAAACATTAATGTCCAATTAAAATCTAAAATAACCACAAATCTTGACTTTTGCCTAGGAAAAACTACGTACCTATGCGCGTGAACGCGAACTTCGTCTCAAAGCTGAAAAAGAACGCGATGAAATTCAACGAAAATTTACCGATTATCAACAACAGATGAATCAAGTTCATGATACACTTGTATGTTAGCAAAACGATCTTATTATTATTATTTTTTTTTCTCTTATTCCAGCTTAAATATCAAGAAGCTGCTGAATTATTAGCACGAAAAGCTCATATTAGCAGTGAAGAAGCTCGTTTACAAGGCGAAAAAGCTTTGGAAATCGAAGCACAATTAGAACGATGTAAATACGAAATGAATCGAGTATGTTTCTTTTTTTCTTACGACAAATCGAGAAAATGACTTTTTTATTTAGAATGAAGAAGAAAAACGATTGTATGCTCGACAAATCAATGAATGTGAACAGATTATTTCCACTCTGGTTAATGATTCAGTTAAAAAGTAAGTTCAATGAACAGAGAATTACATATTTTTCATTCATCATCTTCAAACAGTAATAATGCATATAATCTATGTCGTTGTGCTGAAAATTCTTTTCTATCAACAAATGTCGAACAGCGGTTTGTGAGCTAGATAAACGCAAATCTAAACCTATCGGACATTGAAAAACTAATTTTAACTAATACATTTTGTTTGTTTTCTCGTGCTTTTCTAAAAGAAAAAAACATTGTTTTATTTTGAATAGTCGAAAAGAAGCGGAAGAATTGAAATTAGAAGTAGCTAAATGGCGTGTTGCCGAAGCAGCAGCACGAGAAAAACTCCTATCCATAACACAATTGAATCAATCTATAGCAATGAACAATGCAACAACTCATGCACAAAATAATCATCTTCAAACATCACCACGAGCATTATCTCCACCACCAGTAAATTAAAATCAATCTATTGATAAACAAGAACTTTTTTCCTTCTTCTCTCTCTCTATTAGTATCGACAAAATGTTCGAACACAAGAATCGAATACAATCGATGACAATCGAATTCATCTCGTTGATAAACAAACCAAACAAGCTCAATTAGCATTACAATTACAAGACTTGAAAAATGTCATACAATCAAGAAAAATTGAAGATCGACAAACACCTCTCGATAAAGCCTATGAAGAAAATCTTGCTATTGGTGATAATAAATATTCGACTATACAAAAAGCGAGTTCAGGAACAGCATCGAGACGTATGGCGATGCTGCAGGATTTGTAATTAATGTTTATAAAGACATTGCTTTTATCGTTTTCGGTTTTTTTGTTTGTTTGTTTTACAATATCATTATAATAATAATAAAAAATGACAGTGAGAATGTTGGGATATCGGATGTTATGATTGTTCAGTTTTGTTTACATTCCAATGCATAAATAATTTTCGATGACGTCAAAATAAAACCTTATCAGATTTACTGGATATTTTTAATTGCTGTCTTTTCTTAATTGGTAACTTACGTTAGAAAAATAAATGATGTTATTTTTTTGCGTAGTTTTTTCTTTTCGTTAAATTAATATACTTGATTTTAGTCTCATTAATGTATAAAAAGAAATCATTGATATTATTTGATTAATGTGAATATTTTCAATGACGAATAAGCAAAATATTTTGAATTCATTCGTTTTCTGTAAAATATCTTTCATAATAAAAAAGCGAACGATGCTAAAAATCTGTTGTTTTTTATTTCAAAATGTTTTCTCAAAATCAACTGCATTTTTTGTCACAAACTGTAAATTTCTGAACACGATTATTTTCTTGATTGACAACATACAGATTATTCTCATTATCAAATGCTATACCACTAGGTCCATTTAATTGATTGTCATTATCACCTTCCACACAATCTCCAACAACAAGTTCACCTTCGGTCGAATCCTTTAACCAACGTACTATTCGATGATTCATATAATCTGCAATATAAACAGTTTCATGTTGATCAACACATATTCCATACGGATATGACAATTGTTTTAGACTATCGCCTTTTCCATTACCGCCAGCAACGACGATACCTTCTTTAGCACCTCGAATCCATTTCATTACACGATGATTTCCCGTATCAGACACATAAATCGACTCATTTTCATCGACAACAATGCAACGTGGTTCATTCAATTCATGAAGACGTCCACCTTGTCCATTACCACCAGCCACTAAAAGACCATCATTATCTCCCATTCGCCATCGTCTTACTTCATGTTTACTATTATCACCAACATAAAGATCGCCATTTTCGTTCATTGTTAAACATATACAATGAACATTCGAAATAATTGTTTCACCTTCATTTGGATTTTGTCGACACCATCGAACTACTCTTTTATTATCTCGATCAGCAATTATAAATGCACTATTCGTACGATCGATAATCACATCCGATGGATGATTCAATTGATTATTTTTACTACCTTTTCCATTACCACCAGCTACAATTTCACCTTCGGTTGCATCCGTTTTCCATTGAACAATACGATTATTCCATAAATCTGCAACATAAATATTCTGATCATCATCTAAGGTAATGCTATGTGGCATATTGAATTGATTTAATTGATCACCTTCGCCATGTCCTCCAGCAATTGTAATTGCATTCGAATTCCATTTTATATCAATAGAACATTTCGGTTCTTTCGCTTTGATAACATCGAGTTTTCGAATCAATATCGAATCTTCTTTTATTTCAATATCATTCGATCGATCGAGTTCTTCTTGTAAACAATTCAATTCAAATTTTAAATATTTCAAATGAATTTCATTGAAATCATTCTCATTTCGATACTCTCGCATTTCATTTGTTAGCGTATTTAATTTCATATCGATCTTGGCAACACGTTTATTAATATATTCATAAATTGTATCTCGTGCTTGTTGAGCTGTTTGTTGTATGAGTTGAATCGAATTTTGTTCCCAATGATTTATTCGTTTGATGAATAAATGTTCATCGGGCTGTTGTTGATATTGAGTTAATGTTTGTTTGAAAATATTTCGATAATCTTCAATATCATCTAGTGCTTGAGCAATTTGCCGATTGTGATCAGCCAAATGAGGAAAACAAAATGATTGTCCACAACCTTCGCATTTGTACATTGCTTTGCCTTTTGTACAAGTAAAACATTTGGTTTGAGCATGATTAAGACTCGAAGCCATTTGAAATAGTAATAAAAAATATACATCCTATGATAAGAAAAAGATATGTGTGTGTGTGTGTTTTTAAGTTGAATATTCTAGCGTCATCTATTTGTTAAGTAGTCTCATTTTTGAAGTTCGTTGTTAAGTAATGTTTGAGGTAAATGAATGAACAAGTATTCGTCACAAATAGTTTATACAAACGATGCTTGACGATCCACGTACGAAAGCTCGAACATTTCTCGAAGAATCATCGATTATTTCCGAACTCGAAGATGTTCTCAATCATCTTGTTTACGAAAAACCCGATGATCTTCATGGTTTTCTTGTATGAATTTCATGAAAATCATCATCATTATTATTCTATTCTTGTTTTTCTTTCTGTCAGGCAAATCATTTTTTGGATCAATGTAAACAACCACAAATTGCATCGTTGACTTTGAGACGACTCATGGGTCCATCGAGTGAACCATCGATACATATTGATTTAACAATTTCATCGAGAAATCGAACTGAAGTAGCGAATTTATTCTTCCTAATGAAAAAACAAACTTTGTTTATCTGTTGTATAGCGACGTAAAGGTTTAACAGTAAATTTACTATCGAATAAATTAAACACACAATTAGTTAGTCAATTAGAAGCATTGGGTAGTTAATTGATAACATGTTAATCTATCAAATTTGTTCGCTATTTTTCTTCTAGTCGGCTCAACAAAATTGAAAAATATCCTTAATCGAGTGAATTTATTCGATCACATGCATATTGACGAACTTCTCGCGTAGGAATTCATTGATTAAAACAAGACAAGATTTCGTTGATTTTTCTTTAGAAATTTTCGTTCGGAACATACTAATGAAATGGTACAATTAGCTACGACCGAATCCGAAAATACCAATCTCGAGGTAACACCTGAAGCATCGAATTTAAAAGTTCCATCGAGTAAACGTGCGCCAGCTAGTCCAGCAGCTGGTAAATCATCAGCTGCACCACCACCGAGCAAAAAAGGGTTCGTTAGTCGACTGACACATATCTTTTTAATGAAAATCTCGTCGTCGTTTTTTTCTCTAAAGAACGGGCAAAGAAGCTCAATTAATTGAAGTCATCCCTGACGAACCCGAACCATTTTCATTTGCCGGTCAAGTTCTTCTCACTGGCATTTCATTGACATGCCGTTTGATTGCTTCGGAACTTCAACAAATTAATTTCTATCGTTTTATTCAACCATCGTCTCTCTCGAATCTTTCCATGCCATTGCCAATCATACCAATTCTTCAACATGGAACAACCTATCCCGGCAAACAAGCGATTATCAAATATCTTATGCTCATACCTACGCCACAAATTGTTCACAATGAAGAAGTAAAATTCATTGAATTCGTTATTGTTTTCAACAGAAAAAAAATCATCATTTATGACTAGTGGATGCATAAAGTTCATAATATTATTCAAGTACTTCGTGAAACTTTATTAGCAACGAAAGGAGCTACGGTACAAATTAAAAAACAAACTATTTTCGTATTCGTTTTTTTTCTTCTTCTCAGCTTCAATCGACTTATTCAACAGATGATGGTTGTTTAGTTTTTCCGATGGATAAACCTGAACAAGGTTTCGACATTCTGCAAAATGCCGTCAATAATGTCTGTGGACCTGAAGAACATTGGTTTGATTATGCAGTTCAAATGGCTCCTTATGAAACATTCGATTATGTATTTTCAACAAATGAGCAAAAGTCAAACAAACAATCAATTATTTTTTGTTTTTAGACACGTGGCAAATACGAAATCGCCACTGGTTTAATTAAATCTGCTGATGAATTAGTCGATGTTTACGCGGATTTACTCGATGCTTATCCACGATGTATCATGCTAATCGATCCATTTCGTCATGCTGTAAAACTCGAATTGTTCTCTTTTGTTTTATCTCGTGTTTTTTTTTCGTTCAGGATAAATCATCTCTAACACGTTTAAACGATCGATTATCTCATCGATGTTACATCACATCGACTGACGTACGTCGATATCAAGATGCCGACGATATGAATACGATCAATTGTCATCTATTAAATTTTGATAACGCACCAACTTTAACGGAATTCATTCAACGAGTGAATACATTTCGTGGTAAATGATTTTCTTGTTTATTTGTTTTGTTTTGTAACAAAAAAAGTCTATTTTAAGAAAACAATTCCTCTCCTCTTGGATTATATGAACGTGAACATCAAGAAATAGCTCAAGTTCATTTAGCTGATCTCGTATGTTGATTTTTTGATTTTGAAATTCAGTCTCTTGTATATTTCCTGATTTTCAGAGTGTTGCACTTGGTTTTCGTTTTCTCAGACTTCCCGGTATATTATCACAAGGTGGTCAATTAACATGCTCGATTCTTCAACGTTTATCTCTTATTCGTGATGAAATCGAACTTTCCAACGATGATCAATATGCTCATCCGAAAGCACACGAATTTCTCGCACTTCGAACATCGACCGATCCACTTGAACAAGAACGTACGCCTTCCGATAATCCAACAACGAGCAAAAGCAAAGATAAAAAGAAACGAACTTAATCAAATGCAGCTTCTTTTTTTTTCTTCTTTTTTGTAAAACGAAATTGAGCCGTATGTGTGAGGGTGTTTGATACATATATTTTATATAAAATTCGTTATCTTTTCGTGTGAAATGCGATAATAGCTTGGCAAAAAGAAAGAAATGAGAGAACACATAACTTTCTTTCTTTGCTTCACGCGTGCCTGTGTGTTTGTGTGTGCGTGCATTTTTTTGTTGTTGTTATATTCATTTGATAAGCAACAATTCAATGGCAACAGGTCAGTGAAATTATAATAAAAGAAAAAAGATATTAAGAAAATAGAAAGATAAATTGTTTTAGTTGAAAATCTTCTGCCAACAAATTCGGTAAGTGACGAGACATGAGATGATTGTCCGGAGAAAATATTCTACTAAGTAGATATCTAACAGGATGTTGACTATGCAGCTGCGGAAATCTTGGCAATTAATGCAGGACATTATATTCGTTTTGCATTGAATAAACCAGTTCTACAGTAATTTGTAATCGAAATCGTGATTTCCTATTTCCTATTTCATTTTCATTATTAAGATTATATAAATTCTATTTTTCAACGTATTGGTATTGGATTGTTTGGTTTGCTGATATTGCTTTACTTGTCTTGCCTTGTATTGAACGACCAGCTTATCTAACTGAAACACCAGCATGGGTTGCCGTACTCATCGAAATTCCTGCTCTCGCCATACTTGTCGCTTCGTTTCTTGTTACCATTCATTTTCAAGATAAGAAAAAACTATTGAAAGAAGCTGTATTTCCATTTATATTCGCACTTGCGTTTCTCGTAAAACGAAATCTTTTCTGTTTATTTGAAAGAAAAAAAAAACGAACGAATTCAATCTATTTAGTTAACTATTATTGATATGGTTATTTATTATTCATTGTTAGCAAATGATATCTATTATGTTCGATGGACACGACCACTTCGTGTCCTATTTCCATTTGCTCTTCAAACTGGTCAAAATGTTCGAATTGAACAAAAGATTTATTTCGTAATGATTTGTTTTCTTTTCTCACTTAGATTCGTCGAATCATTCGAAATATTCTTCGAACACTACCGAATATTGCCAATGTTATGTTCTTATTTCTTCTTTCCGTACTTACGTTTACTCTTCTCGGCGTTGGACTATTTCGAAATAAGTAAATTTTCGAATTGTTCTTACGACTACTACAAATATACAAATCGTATTTTTTTCAAGAAATATTCGATATCCAAACAATGAAACATATTTTACTTATTATTTCGATACAGCTTGGGATTTATATGTTCTAACAACCACAGCAAATAATCCCGATGTCATGTAAATAAAATCCTATTTTGTCGTTCGAACACTTCTTCGTTCGTTATTCTTAGGATGCCAGCTTTCAATGAAAGCATGCTCTATGTCATATTTTTTATGGCTTATTTATTAGTTAATTTGTATCTGTTTATGAATTTGCTATTAGCCGTTATTTTTTCGAATTATAAACAACATTTAGAAGTAGAACAAAAGCAAAAAAAAAATCATAGGTTTCTTATAATTGTTGGTTTTTGTTTTCAGGAAGAACAAGCATTAAATCATCAACGTCAATTAGATTCTCTTTTAATTGCTTTCGAACGTTTGACAACGAAACAAACATCAGCTAGAATCAATTATGAAACCTATTGTCGATTAATGGTAGCTATGAATGCAAATATGAACGAGAATTTAATCGAAGCTTATTGGATAACATTAGGTAATCCAAATAAAGAACATGGTTTAGATATCAAACAATTAAATGAATTAATATTTAACTTAAATTTCGAATTACGACCGCGAAATGGTCAAGAAACATTGTTACAAAAGTATTTTCCTAAATTCTACAAATCGAGACCAAGTCGAATTGTTATTGATTTTGTTAATACTGGGTAATTTGTTTGTGTTTGTTTGACAAAGATAAAACAAAAGAATGAAATTTGTTCGTAGATTTTTTCGTGCAATTATTAATATTTTAATCGTTGGCAATGCGATTTGTTTAGCTGTGAATTACAATGATATCGAATGGTTCTTTCTAGTTGTATTCGTTCTCGAAGTTCTATTGAAAATGTATGCTGTTGGTGTGAGAGAATATTTTCATCATCGATGGAATATATTCGATTTTACGATTGTTTTCGTTTCGACTGTATACAGTCTGACGACAACATTTGTTGAAAAATGTAAGACGAGAGTTAGCTGTTGATATTTGAACTTTTTTCTTCGATTTAGTGCAATTAAATCGAGATGTATTAGATGCAATTCTCGTCGTTCGAGTACTTCGATTAGTTAAAATCGTTGGAAACGTCAAACAGTACGTTGATCATTATACGTATTTACGATTTGAAGAAAAATCGACATTTATTTAGATTTAAAGTTACTTTTGGAACGTTTTCAAAAGTACTTCCAATGTTAATAACTTATCTTCGTGTGATGTTTGTAAGAAGTCAAAATTCTTATACAAAGAAGAAAAAAAGTTTTTTTTTGTCTAGATGACCTATTATATTTTTGCAATGTTCGGCATGGAATTATTTCAATATAAACTCGAATATATTCCAACAAATACATCGACTGATAGCTTAGCTTTCATGTGTAACAATTCTCGGCTAAATGGTTCTGAATTTGCTAGGTGATGATTGATGGACTTGAGTTTGTCTTTAGAATTGAATTGACGAGACGTTCTTTTTTTCTTCAGAGCACAATATTGTCGAAATAATTTCAATGATTATCTTTCGTCTTTAATTCTTCTCTTTGAATTAACAGTTGTCAATCAATGGCATAGTATAAATATCTTGCAAAATTTTCGGATAATTTGCATTTTTTTTCTAGTTTTGGCGTCTGGTTTTGTACTTGTAACGACTAAATGGGCACGATTATACTTTCTTATTTTTCATCTATGCGCAGTTATCGTTGTTTTAAAGTAATTAAACTCATTTTTGATAAATGAACAGAGTCAAATTTTGACTTTTCTTTAGTATTTTTACTGCTTTTGTTATCGATTCATTTTTAAATCAATATGCTCTATCTGAAAATCGAGATTTTCCATGGATGAATCAAGAGAATACTGTAGCCAAACGATTAACAGATCACAATTATCTAATATTTCGAAGGTGATCATATAGAAAATGATTTGTTCTGTTCAATAAATTTCATTTTTTTAGACATAAAAATTCCGAACATGAATCTGAAGACGAAAAAGTTCTGTCATTTAATTTTACGGAAAAAATTCGAGCATCATTTCGTCCATCGAATTATCGTCGAACATCATTAGTTTTCGAAAATGAAACCGAAAGTGATCGAGTTTTTCTTCTTCGATGGTCAGGCAGTGTGAATATCAATCCCGAAGGATTATTCAATTTAACGAAAGATATTAACTAACGTAGTAAAACATTAATTTATTCAAACAAAAACGATGTACACGCCTATAGAAATATTATTGAAGACTATTTGTTAAACAACCTAGAAATAAATTTTTTTCGAGAGAGATTATATTCGTTTGTTTTTTGTATTTACTTTGCCGGCATTGTTCTAAGCATTGTTCTTCCGGAGTGATGATTTGTCGATCAATGAGGTATAATTTATAACATAGATAGATGTGTACGAATAGAAGAAAGACGAGCATGCAAAGAATGAGATTAGAAATACGGTTTTGACCAGTAAAAATTTGAGTTTTGACTGGAAGATTATTCGATGTGTTATTCTGTATTGATGATGACATCGAAATATTAGATTCTGGAGATTGTTGTTTTTCAGGAGATTTTTGTTTTCGATTTGATTTCATTTTAACGTCTTGTGCTGTTAATCTTCGAACTACGATGAAAAGAAATGTTTTGTTTTGTTTTTCGGAATTAATTCTAATTTACCTTGCTCGTTAACTTGTTCTTCAATCGTTGAATACGCATTTTTCTCAATAAATGCTTCAAACATGAAAAATATTCGTATTTATTTAATTACAAAATACAACAGTTAACTTTGCTTACTTTTAATTAGACTATTTACACTTTTAACATATCGTATCTCAGCTGTTACACGTAACGAACTGTGCCGTGAATCTTCTTGTATCATACAAAATTGTGTTGCTACATAAAATGTATCAGCATATTTAATTCCTTCATTATTGACTTCGGAATAGAGAACATAAATTGAACCGGGTTTTTCAAATTTTAAAATCTAAAATAACAGATTTGCTAATGCAACACAAAACGACTGATCTATATACTTGTTTTTCTCGACATGTTAACGCGTTTGATCCTATTAATGCTTGTGTAACAGTTCTATAAGTAACAAGTCGTTCTCGACAGCCAGTATCTTTATTTAATATCCATTTACCATAATTAAAATCTACAGTATACAAAAAATAACTTCTGTTGACTTATTTTCTTCTTGAAAACTGTTACCATTTAAATTCTGTGATGAATGATAATTTTGTGTAAATGAATTATTTTCAAAAAGAAGTTCGAATAAAGTATCAACATTAAATGTAAAAGTTATTTGATCAGCAAAGTTTCTTGTTAGATGACTTTCACATGGACATATGGAAAGATAATTCACTTGTCGATGATTTCTAAGAGAACCTTCATTTGAATTATTCGTCATTGAAATCGATGAAGACTTTTGAATAAGCTAAAGTAAAACGCTTTTTATGTCACATTTGTCTGGATAAGGTCGCGTTCTTTGCGCACGGCAGAAACGGCTATGTACGGTAAGTACGCATGTCTACTAACTTGACCCCCCATCCCCCGCAATAGAAGGCCTCGGGGCCTTCTATTCTTTCCCAAATCGCGATTTTTTCGGACCAAAATCGCCGTATCCTTCTAGGGGGATTTTCCGCAAATTTGGCCTCGGAGAGGCTTTCTATTCAGGAAGGGGCTTTTATCCCGGGTGGGGGTTTATTTACCTATTACTGTATTCGTATACGAAGAGAACGGTTAGAAGTTCAAAGTTACCTCGGGAGATTCTTTTGAATGATTTGATTCTTCACTGTCGTCAGTTAATTCATCGATAGTCTGTTGATCAGGAAGAATAAGTGTTCGTAATTGTTGATAATCCAATGGCTTTAAAAGCAAAATCATTTTTTTTTTGTTATCAATTGAATTCAAAACGAAATTTACTTGTTCGAGTAACGCATTTTGCCATAAACGAAAGATTGGTATGAAGATTTTTTCTCTCGGTACATAACTAGCAAATAAATATTGTTCGTTTGATTTCGTTCGAATTTTAATTGCATTCGAAATGACAACAGCAGATTTCTCGCGTGTTACACTAACTATATCCTTAAATGCCACACATAGCTAAATCAAATTCGATATTAAAGCTGAATCTATAATACAAACATCGTCAAGATATTTACACTTTCTTCCCATTTGAAAAAACATGTATAAAAACATATGTAATTCATTGTCAGAAACATTCGACCATGCATAAAGACTTCTTTTCGCCATGCACATGGATAGCCGATGATAAATTGTTCCGTGACTGATAAATCGCTGAAAATAATACTAAAATCTTCATCACGAATTTGAAAACCCTAAGATATTTATCGAATGCTGAACGATACTGAAAACGTTTTTGACGTTTACTAACCGTTCGTCGTAAAGTTTGTCGACGTTTTTTTGCACCAGATTCGGGTAATGATTTCCATGCTTTAATTGGGTTCGTCGTTTGTTGCGAAAATTTTTGATTGATTTCAATTGGAAGTGAAGTCATTCCCATTCCTGGTATGCTATCTTCATTTCTTTCCAATGAATTAAATGCTGTACTATCATCAATTTCAGTCGGAGTATCTAAATATGCGTATATCACAAAATGTTTATTTCGCCAAAAGTAAAAACTTTTCTTCTACCAGCATTTTCTGCTGCATTCGAATCGAGTTCATTACAGGAAATGATTGTTTCTAATGGTGGTGTATGAACCGATTTATAGTTAAGTAATGACACCGGTGAGATTTCATTTTGCACTTGACTAGATTGCTGACTACTTATACTATTACGTTTGTTATTTGATTGAGCTGTTGAATCAGATAAATCGAATGAATTTGCTTTCGATAAACGTTTACGTTTAACTTTAATTCGTAATTGATCAATGACATTTGGCACAACTATCCCACGATGTGAATGTCGACGTTCTAAAGATTTTTTCTCCGTTTTTATCGTTTCTTTATCGTAGGGCATTTGCATTTCTAGTATTTATAAATATGTATATGCGCTTTTATACAGGTGAAAAAATATATATATACGGATATTTGAAACGAAGCGTCGCCGGGTTAACTATTGCCTATGTTGTTTTGCTCGTTAACGATTACAAAGCAAAGTGAGTCAAAAAAATGTTTTTCCTTTTCGTTTTTTTTTCATGTTACGCTCTCAGGGTCTATTCTTAAATGTTCGAAACGTACGCGTATGGTTATACAAGTCATCATTGTATTTTGTCATTCATCAGTGACATCTATGTTTGAAGAGCAAAAAAATGCACTTTGGATTGTCAGGAAACATGTTGTCGAAGAGGACGTTGCTTAAGAATGAATTGAACTGATTCTCATGGCTTGTGTGATTTCTTTTCTCTTTTAAAATTTATTAAATAAGTGAGTAGTACGTTTAACGTTTATTTCTTTCTCTTTTTTTTTGTTTGAATTTATCTAACACATAAAAAAATTGTTCATCCAAATACGTAGACGCACACGCATATATATAAATTAATATTGATCGTTGAAAAACGACGCGAGATAGAGTTCATATCCGTTGTTATTTTTGTTCTTCTTCTTCTCGTTATTCGTAATTATCATTGCAATAAATCCCCTCTAAACTAAGTTTCGATTATCAATACGAAACATCGTCAATCACAGTTGAAAGTGTTGTCGTGTTCGTTTACTTGACGATAAAAATGTACCGTGAATAATGAGTAGTCCATAAGTGCGCGCACACATGGGATGAGATGAGATGTCTTGTCGTATTTGTAAACGAACGAGAAGAAGAAGAAGACGACGACGACGACGACGACGACGACGACGACGATGATGAATAAGGAGGAGGAAACAGACAAGTAAAAATGAGTATAAAAAATGAAGAAATAATTAAGTAGTATAAAAGAGAGAAAAAAATGTCCACAACATTTTTTTAATAACACAATTATTAGGTATAAAAAAATTTAACTAAAAATTAAATAGGTGGACCAAGGAAACCAGGAGAGATCTTTCCGCCGCCGGTCCAATCTGTTGAAAGTTGTCCTGATGTTTGACGATAGGGACCCGAAGAAGTGAAACTAGAACTGCCGAAACTTCCTCCAGTAGGGTAGACAGGTTGTGCTACTTGTGGTTGAACGTACGGAGTTGAATACGGTGTACCAGTAGGATAAGCAGGGGGAGAAGGAGAAGGATATGCATACGGTGAATAGGTTGAGTATGGCACCTGCCGAGTCATTGGCATCGGTTGAGCGACCGGTACCTGTTGTGGTATCGCATTAGGTTGATATACTGGTATTTGTGGTGGTGGTGGTGGCGGCGGCGGCGGCTGCTGAGGATAATAGACATTAGGAACATTTGAATAATTATTGTAATTCATAGGCATATATCCTGGATAGGCTTGTGGTACGGGTCCGTATGCAGGTATAGGCCGTTGCATATAAGGATAAGGACCGAACGCTGAATTATACTGAGAATATGGTTGCATAGGTATAACAGGTTGTACAGATTGTGGTGTTGATCGTAACCCAGTTTTTTTAAAAAAACTTCCTCGTTTTTGCTTCTTCCCACCATAACTTCCATATTTCGACGATGGATATCTTCGTTTTTGTCGATATTCACCCTGCATCCCAGAACTTCCAATTCCCATTGTAATTTTCTTTTTCTCACTCAATTTGGTTTCTTATACCACTGAATTGGGCAAATTATGCGTCTGTGTCATGCATATTCAATAGAATAGAGATAGATAAAGAGAGAGAGAGAGAGAGAAAAAGAAAGACAAAGGACGACATGAGAGACAGCAAGAGAGAGAGAGAACACATACGAATAAAAAAACCTTAAGAAAAGTAACGAATAGAAAAAGCATAGTTACTCAGCCAGAACGATAAAAACTTAAGATATTGTGGAAAAGTGATTAATATCGAGCCTAGTTGAATGTATACTCACACCTTCAAAAGTTAATCGTATCTTAATTATAATTCAATGTCTTATTCAAATAGATTATTATGTTGGCTAAATCGAATGAATCTTTACCACGAACAAGAGATTCATTTTTTGATAATGACGATGATGACGATGGTGAAGAAGAAGAAGATCAACGAAATACAAATGACCGTACACCGCAAGGTATTTCTTCAATAAGAATAGTTACGTCTAAACCGCCTGTCTATCGTCGACAAAGTCAAAGTAGTAATTCACCATCGGCATCATCCAATTGTTCAGATCGTGATGTAACCGATGTATCATCACTTGGTGGTGATAATTCACAGCGAAAACAAGATCATCCATTTCATCTTCAATCCATGCGACATGTTCTTCTTGGTTCATCTGCACCAGCTAGTCGTCCGCCTTCACCTGCCGATTCTCGTCAAAATCAATTAATTAAAAAACATGTTCGTATTGTTACAAATGACACTGAACAAAAATCTCAACATTCAAACAATCATCATCATCATCATCATCATCGTCATCATCAGCAGCCGTATATTCATGGGCATACGAAAGAATATCGTCGAGTTCGTTTAACTTCATCCGCAATTAATCGTCAAAAACAACAACAAAAAATCGAACGTGAAAATTTGGTAAGTTCATATAACCTTTAAAGATATTTATTCTTTTATTTTGTTCTTGTATTTCTAGAGAATATTAGAACGTCTACAACATACTCGTGCAACACGAGGTCTCAAACGTGATGAGCTTTTAACACATTATGATCGACAAATGGGCTTTGTTACTTATACCGATCCGCCGATTCCTCCGCCTCGTCTACGTCTTCCTAGTCGACCATCAAGTGCTGCGATGATATCATCATCAAACTATTCTACAATCGACAAGAAATCAACGAATCCAAGTCGTCCCTCATCTGCGTCACATTCATTGAACGGTACAAATGTACGATCACGTCCGGGATCAGCACCAACATCATTACATGGTAGTAGCCGTTCATCGTCAGCTCGACGACCTGTTTGGAATGATCGTTGGCAACAACATGAGTGAATAAAACACACACATACACATGCACACATATAAATCGAGTTTTTTTTGTCTGTTCGTAACATTGCCATCGTTGTTTGTTTTTTTCTCACATTTTATTGTATAAAAAGAAGATTATTGAAAACATTTGTACTTTTTTTGCTTCATTCAAATCAAAGTGATATGAGAATGAGTGTGCTTTTTGTTATTAATAATAATAATCTACGTATATATATATATATATATATATTAAGAAGAATGTTTGTCTGTCTGCTCGTTATGTATTCGAAAAAGGCATTTTTAAATTAAAGACTGAGCCTTTCGAATATTGTCATAGTTTTATTTGCTTAAAGTGTTGTTACATGAGCTCGTTGTGGTTCGAGTTGTGCATCACAAATTCGTTCGTAGAAATCTTCATCATTTTCATGAATAGTCGATGTTGATGGTGATTGATGCATCGATGTTGTTATTTGTTCTAATAATATTTCGAATGATTCAACATTAGCATCTAACGTACCAAGTAATCGAGATAAATTTTGATATAAACGTTGTACTGAAAGTAATAATAATGCAACTTGATTCGATCCTATTGTCGATAGATTCATTTGTTTACAAAAGAATATTGAACTTCTAATTAACTATTTTCTCGTCATAAAATAGGGAATATTCGTTTTGTCAATAGATAATTCCTTTGAGACAGGAAAAAACCTCGAATAGAATTTTTTTCAAATAAAGAAACTAAATAGTTAAACAAAACCTTGAAAAATGATATGTGTTAATCTCTCAATTAAACGACTGTGTATCTATATATATGCAGGTATTTCGATGAATTTCGTTTTTCTTTTCTTCAATTTCAATCATCATGATATTACATTCGAGTGCATTGATGTTCATATCTTTTTCATGCCTGTTAATGACCGTTGTTATAGTTGGTCATGGTAAAGAAATGACAACGAAACAAACTCGATGGAATTTTTGTCATTGGATCAAATGTGAAAACGGCGGAACGTGTCGAACACTTTCGCCATCATCAACAGTCTATCAATGTCAATGCTCGTTTGGTTATAACGGTGTTCTATGCGAGAACAAATTGAATCTATCAGGTCGAATATACATATTTCAAAAAGGTAAAAGTTCAGGTTTTTCTTTTCTTCTGTTTTAGTTTGTGTGCAGAATCCTTGCCTTCATAAAGGCAATTGTACGATAACGAATCATGGTCTCGTACGATGTCAATGTTCGACAAACTATACAGGTGTTTATTGTGAAAATTTAATAGAAAAAATATCTATGAATGATGAATAAATGGACATTGACTTCTGACATGACCTTGTTGTCGACATGCGTAACATTTTCGTCGTTTTCGACGATTTATACTAGTTCGTTTTGTACATGAATATGGATAGGGATAGATCGATGGAATTGATGGAATAGGATCGAATAAATTCCAGAAATCTTCAGATGAATTTGGAGTTCTTTCATTCGTTAATGGTGAAGGAGAATTTGAATATTGATCGTGTGAAAATGAAATATTAATTTGTGATGTTGACGGAGGAATCTGTGGTTCAGCCAAAGATTCATTATCTTCATCTAGAGAGAGAGAGCAACAATTCAAACTTCAGTTTGAATAAAATTTTGTTTCGATTTTCTGACCTGATGATAGATCGATACAAGTCGTTGATTTGATTGTTAAATATTCGTCTCGAAATTTCTGTAGAATCGTTTCAGTAAAAAATCTTCGATTTAAATGAATAATTCTCAATGGTAAATTCGAACATGAACAAAGTCTTGGACTTCGTCGTTGAAATTCCAGCCATGACGGTAATGCATATCGAACGGTTTCAGTTAAATTAAAGCCTGTATTGAAATAGAAATGATAAATTCCTGGAAAGATAACGACTAATTCATTGCTTTTCTGTTCGATTTTAAAGAATTCAATTCCATGTAAAGATAAAAATGATGGATTTATAAGAAGTGTTTGATGTTGAAGTGGCGAGAGACATGATGATGATGACGACGAAGCATCAGAGAACAGTTTTAATTCATTGACTAATTCTTCGAATTTCGTGTATGATGATGGATGAATAATATACCAAACTTTCGGTGCACCATGATGAAGATAATTGAGAGAAATAAGATCGTAATCATCGATATGTATACCAACACAACTTGACCACATGCCGAGATGAAGATATGGTGTTGTTACACCTGAAGAAAGACAAAGTCGATTGAGTTTTTCATTTAGCAATTATGATTACCTGGAATTGTTTGTGGATAATATTTGAGTAGAGATGGTAGATTTGACATATTGAAAACGGTTTCTCGTTTAGCAAATAAACTTTCATCGATATTCGAAATAAAATATGACATTCGTTTGGTTAATGTTGACCAAAAATAATCTGTCAAAGGCATTGTTATATCATTGGACAGACGATGTGTGTCGCTTTCAGCTAGAGTTTTATATTCTTCGTAGGTAATCGAACGACGTTTAGTGATTTCAGAATTTTGAATATAGAATACATTCGAATGTTGTTTCGACGGAAGAATTTCTTGTTTAATATAGGATTTGATTTGACGTAGATCGTAAGGATTTTTCATCAATGATATCCAACGATTTGGTGGTAAGATTTTCGCCGCACCAAATCGTCGATGAAGACTTGTTTCATGATGAGTTAAATAATTCGGCAATGATTTCCATTGTTCGTATGTTGGTGTTAATGTTGGGACAAATTTTATTTTATTCTCCATCTTGCGTTTATTGAACAAAAGAGATCGATACTTAAGTTTCTTTTTTTCTCTTCATCCTATCGTTATTGAAAAGAAACATGTTCATTCAACTGTGACGTCGTCTATTTTTTTTTATCGTTCTCAATTTTATCGCTGAGTCATACGTACGTATTGATTGAGTTAAGAACAACGAAAATTACCATGGGGATATAGCTCAGTGGTAGAGCATTCGACTGCAGATCGAGAGGTCCCTGGTTCAATCCCGGGTGTCCCCTAATGTTTTTTTTTCGCAAAAAATGAAATTCTCATCTTTTATTATGAAAGAGAAAACGAGCCGATTGGTCATCGAATTCAATGTTAAATTAACTTTGCGTGCTTATTTATTGAGAGACAATCGGTGAATACGTATGTCACATACTGATCTAGAGTCCTCTGAGGACAAATGTTTTTATTAGTTTATATTCTTAACGAATAGTGCATTCGAGTTAACTATCTATCTGTCAGTCAGTTAGAGAGAGAGAGAAAAGGAGTCAAGGTAAATTTTATTTATCTCAAATTATCTTATCTGCCGAGGAATTTCAGCAGGTTATATTACATTCGAACTATGAATAGAATGTTGTGGATTAATGTATTTTTTCTATCAGTAATTTGTGTGACAAGTCGTTCGTTGTTTAATGATGATGATGATGATGTTTCGGATCGTTTGATAGATTTAGTTACGAATGGTGCTTTTCGTGGTGTAACTTATTATCGTTTGGCAGCACTAGCTGACACGATTGGTCCGCGTCTATGTGGAAATGAATCATTGACTAAAGCCGTCGATTGGGTAGGATCAGCAATGAAATTAGAAGGTCTCGAAAATGTTCATGCCGAACCAGTACATATTCCGCATTGGATTCGAGGTGAAGAACGAGCCGAATTAATTCAACCACGTCTAGCAAAATTATCTATGCTCGGTCTCGGTAATTCCGTTGGAACAGGACCCAAAGGTATTCAAGCGCCCGTACTTGTTGTTCGATCATTCGACGAACTAACAGCTCGATGTGAACAAGCTCGAAATAAGATCGTTGTTTTCAATCCACAATGTGATTGGATTGCTCAACCAACTGGTTGCTACGGACCAGTCGTTGCCTATCGTGGTGGTGGTGCGTCAGCAGCAGCTAAATGCGGCGCACTTGCATCACTCAGTCGATCAGCTGCTTCACATTCGATCGATTCACCTCATACGGGTATGATGTCATACGATTCGAAATATCCGAAAATTCCGGCAGCATCGTTATCCGTCGAACATGCCGATATGTTAGAACGTTTTCAACAACGAAATCAAACGATTGAAATCTTTCTCTATATGGAAGCACAAACATTACCTGACGTTGTTGGTTTTAATGTTGTTGCTGAAATAAAAGGTTCGACTCTTCCAAATGAAACCGTACTTGTTAGTGGACATCTCGATAGTTGGGATGTTGGACAAGGTAAATACTTATTTGTTCTCATTTGTCGAATGTTGATCGAGTTAGTTCGATTCATGATTAGGTGCAATGGATGATGGTGGTGGTGCGATGATTTCATGGACAGTTCTTTCTCTCCTTCATCATTTAAACGTTCGTCCTAAACGAACAGTACGTTGTGTTCTCTGGTCGTGTGAAGAGTTCGGTGGTGTTGGTGCTGATCAATATTTTGCAGCACATGAAGATGAAGTACCATCGATGAGTATTGTCATGGAATCGGATATGGGAGTATTTCATCCACTTGGTTTAGAATTCACCGGTAGTAATCAATCGTATGCCGTATGAAAGAAATTTTCTTTTTCTTTGAATAGTTTATTTGATTTTTTTTTGATTAATTAGATAATTCAATCGATTTCAAATCGATTGGCATCGATCAATGCCACACAAGTCGCGCCCAATGGTGGCGGTACTGATATCGATCCATGGGAAGAACGTGGTGTACCTGGTGCATCACTTTTAAACGACAATCAAATGTATTTTGCTTATCATCATTCGAATGGTGATACAATGAATGTTTTAAATTCGACTGATGTCGATCTAGCAGCTGCTGTTTGGGCTGTTTATGCCTATGAAATTGCTAATCTTGACAGTCTTTTACCACGCTAGTTTGAAGAACAAAAAATAAAGAGAAACAAGTTGTCATGAAAAACTTTCTTTTCTTTTCTGTTTATCGGTTCGTTGTTCGTTTATTTTTTAAGAAAGAAAAACATACTTAAGAGAAAAAAAAACGGTATGATTTAAATTAAGTGAACCGATTTCAACATTTTCATTTCTTCAACTAGCAAAACGAGACAAAGGTATGACATCGAAAGGTAGTGGAATTCGTGTTGTTGTTTACGATGAAAATCAGAAAATTCAACCGATAATTCAGCAATCAATGATCGAAACTATAGCTGATTTTCATCATCTACCAAGTTGTATATCATTTATTCAACAAAATGCTCAAGATGAACGAGCAACTGTAATTGTAACGACAGCAATCGATGATCAAACATTACAATTATTCGAAAGTCTTGACACGGTCGAAGCTATTTTAATCATATCATCGAGAGAAAAAGATCTCGTCATCGATCAATTGCCGAGTAAAGTCTCGGGAATCTATTCTCAAATGGAGTATCTATTACGTGCACTTTTCGAAACACTTGATCTATTAGAATTACAACTTGATGCTGATAGTTTACTTTTTCATCGACATCGAAATGGTCATGATAATCTCGATTTCTATTTCTATTACCTTTGGGAAACATATAATCCAAATAAAATTATTTCGAAAAAAGTTCTTCTCGATCAATCGCGTATTATTTTTCATTATGATCAACAAATAAAACCATTCATGAATGATTTCAATCTTGCCTATAAAGCCAATGAAGTTCTTCAATGGTTAGAAAAATATCATCATCCATTTCCGTATCATGTTCTCGTTTCAAATGCATTGCGTACACATGATCAACAGATTCTTTCACTTGTTCGATTTTTTATACTCGATCTTGTCAAACAAATGAAACCATTACCTGTCGGACCGAGTTACAATCAAGTTTATTTCGGAACAAAATTGCCAATTGCAATTGTCGATCGATTAGAACAACAAACTGAAAACGATATTATTGCATTTCAATGTTTTTTGCCTGTAACACGTTCAAGAAATCAAGCTGTACTTGCAGCAACACGGCCAACACGCCGTCGAAAGATTGCCAATGTTCTGTTTAAGATCGATGCTACACATGCATTGTGTGTACAACTCGGCGAGATTCTACTGTTAAATATGGCAACGCCATTTCATGTGACACGTGTTTCGAGAAATGCTGGTTCGGGTGGTGTTCAACAATTGATAACAATTGTGAATATAGAAGTATTGAATAAATCAACACGAGAAACATTAGTCGGACATTTCATACAAAAACAAAAGAAAGCTGGCAAAACAATCGATGATTTTATTCAACGAACGATTCCATTAGTTCGGTTCGAAAGATTTTCTCTTTTCCGTTAGGTAGATCGTTATTTGTTGATTTGTTTTTTAGACCAGAAAATAGTTACGAAGGACAATTGGTGAATCGAATGATGGAGAATAATAAGAATCATCATGATGACAATTCCATTCCACTCTATGTCGTATCTGTAACTAAACCGGTTCGACCACCATTAGCTGTATGGTAAGTAATTCATTCGAATTGATTTTCAATTGAATTCGTCTTTTTCTCCTAATAGTAAAGATGAACTCGAAGCTGACGAACATATTCGTCATGGACATTGGGCGTTAGCTGTCGATGCTCTTGCACGTATCGAAAATCCAAATGTTCGTGTTTTAAATAAACATGGTTGTTTACTACGTGAGCGTTTACATGATACTCAGGCCGCACTTGAATGTCATCAGCAAGCTCTAGCACAAGCAACTGATCGTGGCCGAGCTGAAACATTCATCTTTCTTGGCATAGTTCATCAAGATTCGAAAGAATATGCCGAAGCCATTAAATGTTATTCTCAAGCACTTCAATGGTTCGAAAAAGAGCCGAACAAAGATCCAGCTATGATAGCTCGTTGTCTCGTTGGTCTCGGCAATGCACATTGGGCACGACGAGAATTAAACGAAGCATTAGCGTGTGCCGAACGTGCTCTTGTTCTACGTGAACATGCCGTTCAACCACGAAATGACTTCGATATCGCGGCATGTCTAGGAAATATGGGAAATATTCTACATGATCAAGGCGATTATGCACGTGCATTGACATGTGCACGACGTGCAGCTGAAATTATAAGTAAATGCGCACCACATGGCGATCCACGTATCGGTGCAGCATTGAATAATTTAGGCGCTATGTATCAAGCTTGCGGAGATTATGTTCGAGCACGTGATTATTTTCAACGTGCTTTGAAAGTTTTGCCCGATGGAGATCATCCACATCGAAAGAGTACTTTGAATAATATTGCACGATTGAATGAAATAGAAAATAACGCACGAAAATAGACGATGATGAATTTCTTATGATGTTTGATTCGAAAATAAACATATATATATATTTTCTTTTGCTATGAATAATCTCGAATAGTTACGCAATCAAACATGAAATTTCGCATTTATTTTTATCTTGAGTATGATTGAGTAAATTATTGGTTGTCGTTGGCAACGAGCACCATGCGATCGATGTGAAGAGAACTATAAAAACAGAGAGAATGCGTAATTGTTCTCACATTTCTTTTTTTTCTATTTGCCTATATCATGGATAATGCAGTACACAATCTATATAAAGAAACAAATGCTGACCAACAAAAGGTTCAAGCAACGAACGATGCAAGTTCAGTGACTGTGCCAACAGCACCTGAAGCATCGAGTCAAAATCCTGTTGGACAAATTGCTACAAAACCGATTACTCAAGCAGATACAGAAGCTAATCCTGCGACGAATCCGAATTGATATTTTTTCTTTTGTTGTAAATAAATTATTTATTTATTCTTGCGTTTTTTTTTGTTTCAGATATTCAGAATTTATTTTATTTCCAATGGATCACGCCGTTGTTGAAAACGAAAAACAACCAACTAAAATCAACGAAGCTCCTAACGATGCTTTGACAAATGCAAAAGGTGAAAGTAGTCAACCGCCTGATACAACAACACTTCAAGGAACAATTGCCAATGAAGCAAATCCAAATCTTCAACCAAGATAAATTACAATTTTTTTCTCATCTATTTAATCTCGCTAATCGATTTCAGTTAACAAAACAGTGTATTTTTTTAAATTTTATATTATTTAAAACACAATAAAACATGAACACTACTATTCTACTATAATAACAATCAATTCGAATTACTCATACTATCTGAATTTGATCTCAAACGTTTCGTTTGTTGTTCTTCTTCATTTTCACCCATGACAACACGTTTGCCAAGTCGTGCTGCATAATCAAGTTCATCTTGATTTTCAGTATTATCTGACGTTTGTTCGGCAGTTGTATTTTCATTTGTCGTACATTCAGTATCGATTCCGTCTAAGGCTTTTGTATAGGCTTTTTTCAACAAACATATGTCAAGAAAATTTTGAATACCACGTCGACCGAACGATGCTTTCCATAATCGACCTACGGTTGATGACGAAAGAATCTCTTCATCTTCGACATCATCTAAAATTGACGAGAAAAACAGGAAGAATATAAATGATTTTCTTTTCGTTTCATCTCGAACCATCGGGATCATCGACGAGTGTCATTGGTGTACTGAGAAATAGTTTCGAATCGAATTCAGGTAATTCATCTTTGTGTTCTAATAATTCACAAAGATAAGCTTGTCGTTGAGATAATTCTTTGATTTGAATTAACAATTGTCGAACATAATGTTGTTCGAACAATTCGGATCGTTCTTCGCAACGAAATTTAAATTGTAAATCATCTTGAACAAGTTCAATCGATAATAAACGTGCCGATAAAAGTTTAGCATGTAGCTCATTTTTTGAATTATCCTGTTTGATAGCTTGTAATGAAAGCATTGTTTTTAAACGATCTAAAACAGGCTGCAGATCACCACGATGAAATGATGTTCGTCGAGGATTATTTAATAATTGCAAACGTTGACGAATTCGTTCTTCATTTAAATATTCAAAATAAGCTGTGCCATTTAAGTAGAACACAATTGTTATTGCTGTATTAGTAAAATGTGGTTGACAAAGAAGAACAAGATGACGATAAGGTGGGTCAAGACAACCTGCGAATGTACTCAACGATGATGACATACGTACGAGACGTATTGGTGTTTGGCCGAATGTACGTTTGCATGTGGCAGCAAAATCTTCGAATGACATATCTAAAATAGATGATAATTCTTTTGTTTTTTGGTTTATCGTGAAAGAGAAAACGATTTTTATTTTCTCTTGAAACTAGAAATACAACACTAATAAGCTAAGCAAAAAAAAATTCTTTCTCTTTGTGTGCATTTGATGCTTTCCCTATAAGGTCGATGAATAGAATTCATTTTTTAATACGCGTCGTTGGTATTGAATATTCAACTGTTCAATAAAGACAAATGTTAAGATTGTATGCGGTCCAAGACGTGAAAAATACGGTGTAAAACCTTTCCAGAAACTGAGCACACCTTCTTGACGAAGAATACGTTGAAAAACATCCTAAAATAAATTTCATTTTTTTGTTCTAATTGTTGATTGAAATCGAAAGAGAAAAAAAGGTCGAAACACGTAGATGTGTGTGTGTGTGTTATATGTACGAATGACCGATAATGAACTATGAGATGAGGATATGTATATACGAAAGAAGAAAAAAAAACTTCACGTTCTTTTCGTGACCCGAGCTATGACGACACCGATCAAGGTAAAGAGAAAGGAGTTATCTTATCGTATGCACTTACGAATATGCTGCTGTATTCAGGCTTTCCTTGAATGACTTTCATATTTTGATACCGCGTTTTAACAATATCTACCGGTAATGAAACAGCTGTAGTAACGAAAGCAGCGATCAACGATGACACAGCATGTAAAGGAAAGCCTTGTTGCATAAGACCAGCAGACATAAGTGCTTGTTTAGCTTGAGAATACGTTGGCATTTGTGCAGCATTGACAATCATTGCACGTGTTGCTGTCGGAATAGCACCACGCCATAATCTTGTTACACCTTCTTCGCGTACAATACGAACGAGTGCATCGAATACATGAGCATAATTTCTTCTTTCAGCCGGTGGTAAACGACCGTCGAGTGTCATACGAATAAGAGCAACTTCAGCAGGCGTACCAATGAATGAACCTAAACCGCCAGCAGTAATACCGAGAAGAAGATTGGTGAAGAATGGTGGTGGACGACCATCAGGCTGTCGAAAACGTTCGAATAGAGCTTGATAAATACCTAAACGAGCTGTTGTATATGTTGCTTGCCGAAATAGGCCAGCTGAAAGACTAAATGAAATAAATAATTTCTTCGTAAAACAAAAACAAAAACACGAAATCGATCTTTATACCCAGCATAAATACCACTAAGACCTTCTTTACGAAAGATGTTCGCTAGGGCATGAAAACTTGTTTTATGTTCTCGAGCTGCACCACCTTCGCCACTCATTTGCATACGATTTTTAACAATATCCATCGGATGAACGAACAATGTAGCTGTCATACTAAACAAACAAATTCGTTCGAGATAACATTCACTTCTTTTTGTTTACTGTACCCAGCAACGCCACCGATAAGAAATTTAATGGAATTCGGCGTATTCGCTGGTGTTTTCGGTGCAGCCGAAGCTTTGCTCGCTTCAATCTGTGCTGCCATATGTTATGTTTTCTCTAGATCGTATGCAGAAGCGATTGTCAATAAATAGAAAGCCTTTAAAAGTACTTTGATAGTAAGTTTCGTATACATTCGAAAGAAAGAGAGAGTGAGAGAGAGATACTTATAGGTTACAGAGAACCTATAAAGAAAAATAAGTACAGATGTCACTTCCATCCTATACAACAATTTTATTTTACGAAATCTTATACATGAGCAATGACACGATATTTTCGTGTTTGTTTATAAGCAATTAATGCAAATAATCCAACAATAACATAGGTAATACCTGGCAGAAGATATGCCCATGCTAATCGTTTGGTTTGCATCGAAATAAAATCCATAATCGACGGATAAATTGCTCCGCCAATACAAGCCATAACAAGAAAACAACTTGCTAATTTCGTTGATGATTCATTCATATTTTTAATACCCAACGCGAATATTGTTGGAAACATCGGTCCCATAAAAAATGACGTAAAAAATAAAGCTGAAATGCCGATCATATTCGGACAGAAAACAACGAAACATATCAAACAAATATTACACAATGCACATGTAAATAAAAGCATCGATGCTGAATAATTCAAATGTAGAAATAATGCTGCAGTTAAACGTCCAAGAGCAAACAATGCTAAGGTGCCAGTTAATAAATAATTACTTAAGTCTTGATCGATTTCAATTGAATCATGAATATATTGAAGAAAATATGACCATGTACCTACTTGCGCGCCGACATAAACAAATTGTGCGAGAATTGAACAAAGAAAAACTCGACCAGATAGTTTCTTCTTCTCAATCAAAGATATATGTTCGAGTGAACTTGTTTTTCCATCAGTTGGAAACGGTATAATCGCAATGATAATTGCACAAAGAAACGCAATACCACCGAGAATAGCATACGGTTGAACAACACGTAATGTTTCTTGTTTTAAATATTCTTGTTCGAAATTTTCTTGAGAAAAAATAAAGAAACTTCCCATAAAACCTCCGGTTATCGCTCCCAGTGGATTAAATGCTTGCGCGAGATTCAAACGTTTCTCTGATGTTTCCATTGGACCGGCTGAATTTGCAATGTAAGGATTAGCAGCTGTTTCAAGAAATGCCAAGCCCATAGCGATAACAAAGAGTGCTAATAAAAACGGTGGATATTGTCCAGTTAAAGCTGCTGGCCAGAACAGAAATGAGCCCGTACCAAACATAAGAAAACCAAGAATAATACCGAGTTTATAGCCCCAACGACGAAGAACATATGCCGATGGCAGTGCTAAAACGAAATAGCCCATGAAAAAAGCCGATTGAACGAGACCAGCTTCGAATCGACTGAGAACGAAAAGTTTCATGAATTGTCGAATGAGAACATCATTCAATTGATGTGGTACACCCCAGAGAAAGAAAAGAAATGTTACGAAAATAATCGAGAAGATTTTCGATTGATGATGATTTTGAAACGATTCATACAGATGAGGTTTCGACAGACACAGCGGTTCGACATCCGATGTGAATATCATTCGCATCGAATGTTGTTGTTGTTGTTGTTGAACTTGTGTTTGAAGAATTAACTGTTGACTTTCACTATTGATTTGATTGTCAATTAAATTAACGAAATGTAAACTCGAACGACGTTGTTCAAGTGCACGAAGTAATGTTAAAACACCTGTTTCATCGATTAAATTCTCACTTAAATCAATCGATTTTATTTTCGTATTCATTTTCAATGCTTCCGAAAGATTTCTCAGATGATCGGACGTGATTTTATTGTGATTAAGTGAGAGATATTCAATGGATTGATTTGTTTCAATTAAATTTACAACAATTGAAATATCCAAATGTAAAATATTCGAAAGAGTCAACGATTTAATTGAAAGATTTCGTTGTAAACCTTCGGTTAGAATATAATTGAAAACTTCGATTTCACATTGAATTGAATCGAATATCAATTTAGTTAGATGATTGGGCTCGTTGAGATAATGTTCAAGTAGAAGTGCGTCATTTTGATTTAGTTTAACATGAATTAATGAGAGTTTTTTCAAACGTTTATCATTGAAAAGTAACGTCCAAAATGAGGATATGATGGGATAGGTTTGATTATCGATGAGAATAACATGAAGATTTTCATTGGCACGATTCGATGGAAGAATCGATGTGAGAGGAGTTGATGGTGAAAAATTTCGACCTGATATGTAGATTTCTAACATCGATCAAGTAAATTACGAATGAGTAAAAGAGAAACGAAATGTTTTTGAAATCAAAGAATCGTTTCGTTTGATGAAAACTTAGATATGCAGTAAAAATATTCTTATTGTTGATAGATTCATATTCAACGATGAGAGAAAACGAAAAAAATATTCTGTCCAATAATTTACCGTAGAAGGATTAGAAAAAAAGAGAGTTTAATCCTTGAAATAATATTATCTCAATCGAATATGATTGAATTGTTCGCATACAAAAAATATATGTAACGACAATGATTTTATATTTCTACGATTTCATTAACTGACGCTATTTTTAGTTTTGTCTTAATTACAAATCCTACGAATTTAACTAAGTAAACATACGTACATACCTTTCGACCGGTATTTTTATGTTTGTCAGTTAAATATTGATCTGATCTGTTAGTTGATCCTATTGAAATGAATCTTTGATTGTCAAATAAAGATAAGAACATGTTTTTTACGACTTTTGAATTCATTTTCCATCGAAAACAAGTGTTGATCGAATGTCTTTTGTGCTATTAATTTTCATTGTTCTGTCTGAATTTATTCAGCAAGGTTCTTGTTGGGGAGCCATCGGCCATCGACTCATAGCACGTCTTGCTCAAGCTCAATTGACACCGGAAGGAGTCGATTATGTTCGAGAATTAGTTCCATGGCATTGGCATGGTAATTTAAGTGCAATGGCCGTCTGGGGCGATGATATTCTCTATCCTGATACAAATCCAACTGGTTACGACAATTGGCAATGGTCAAGACCGTTACATTATATCAATACAGTACCATGGGCATGTGAATATAATGCTGAAGGTGATTGTAAAAATGATACTTGTGTTGATGGTGCAATAAGAAACTATACGAAACGTTTACAAAGTACTCTCGATCAAGTTCAACATGAAGAAGCTTTGTTTTTTCTTATTCATTTCATTGGCGATATTCATCAACCATTACATGTTGGTTTTTCGAATGATTACGGTGGCAATCGAGTTCAAGGCTATTTTATGAATATCTCACAATCAACTAATCTTCATAAAATATGGGATTCAGATGCCATTAATTATCGGCTTCGACAAGATTTTTTTTCCAATCCTAATATTTATTATGATTATATTTATCAACTTATGTTAAGACAAAATCCTTTAGCAAATGATGATGATATACATCAATGGATTAAAGAAAGTATTGAAATTGTGTGTCAACATGTTTATTTCGATGACGATCGAAATCAAATGAATACAACATGGAGATTTCATTTAAAAGATAAATATTTTCGAGAAAGTTATCAAATTATTGAACAACGTCTTGCTCAAGGTGGACGACGATTAGCTGCGTTAATTAATCATCTCGCTAAAACACCGAGAAAAACTATTCAAAATCAATCAGCACATCATCAATCGATTACAACCTACATACTCATTGCTGTACTAAGTGCGAATTTTATTCTACTTCTATGCGGAATCATATATTGTTTTATTCAATATAAATCAAAACATAAATAAACAATACTTTGTCGTTTTGGTTTTTTTTAAATTAAAATCTTGAACTTTCTTTTCGATTTTTCATTTCAAATTCATCAATACGAATGCTTTGTTGTTTAGCATATTTTTCAAACAATACACATACATAAATACTCAATAAAATCGTCCAATTAATATAAGTTAAAATAATTAAAATCAAACCACCTTGTATTAAAATTGCTGCACAAGGCTGAGATATTAATATGAAATCATTTGCATAGATATCATAAATACGAATTTGTATGAGAAGAAAGAAAATAAATGTTATCGTACCGAATAGAAGCGTAATTAAACCTAAAATACATAGTCGATTTCTTTTGTTTTGTTTCATATTTCGTTAGATTGTAAATTGAAACCTACCGACGAGAATCTTTGGTGTTCGTCCGGATGTATCACTAAATGGATTATTATTTGCAATCATATGAAGTAGACTATAAGCTATGCCAAGAAATAGAAATGTAAAAACGCCACCAATTGAAAGAAGAAGTGGAAGATCAGGTGCAATTGAACATTGTTTCGATGCATTTTGTCCGTCTTTGCCAACGAAATGAAAGCCAATTGATAATTGAATTAAAGGAATAAGAAATGTGAGAATGATACAAATGAAAACAATCGATCGAATGAGTCTATTTTTCATTTATTTTCAATATACACAAACAAAAACTAACTAGAAAAGGCAATGTAGACGACACAACTATGGGAGTGTCGTCGTTAAAACGAGTGTATAATGACAAAAACAGTTGTTATCTGTAAGACACATACATGGTCGATTGGATGTGATGATCAATGAGCAAAGATGAGGCGGAGAGAGTGTACGACGATTGATTTTATCGAGTTGATCTTGTTTATATGCGCGACGTTGTTGTTTCTTTCGTTTCAACGAAACGTACGGGAGATTTAATGATGCACAAGCGTAACCTGAAAATAAACGAGCATGTTCATATTTTAATATATTTAATGCGCGACGTATTGATGTTGATTCGAGAAGTGAGAGAAAATCTTCGTATTTTGTTCGATCAACAAGTTCACTTTTCATTTGTTTTTCTTCGATAGAAAATGTTTCATTCATTTGTGCAATTGACATTCGTATTTCATTGAAATATTTTGCTGATGTTTTCGAATAATCATGAAATGCTAGCTGACCATTAACATCCATTTGTGCTGATATTGATGGATAATTTTCAAGAATATTTGAAACGAAATTAATTCGTTCATTTTCATCTGTCCATCGATGATTAATAATCAATACCGAATGACTTTCACCATCGACATCTCGACCACCAATACCAATACCATCCTGACAAAATGCTTCGCCAAACAATGCACTTATTAATCGTGCTTGATTCTCATCGCCTTGTACTTCAATAAACATATTCGGTTCCAAACCCCATTGAGCTGTTTGAGAAAAACCTGAACGAAGAATAATCTTATGTTCAGGTACGATCTTATCTAAGACTTGAATTCGATTTTTATCATTCGATTGTATTAATGTTGAGACAAGTAATTCATGTAAACGACGACTTTGATCGAATCGTCGATGGCCAACCTGATTACCCGGTACAGATGCAATTTGTACTACAAACGTTGACGTCATTGATTTTTTGTTATTCTCTTCTTTTTCTTCCTTTCTATCATTTTTCGTTCGTGCTTATATAGATTCGAAAACAACGCGATGGTGTGGGGTCAGATATACGCCGTCAGCTGCAACTACGCTATCACCAATCACGTAGTAGGCGCGTGTTGATATCAACCAAAAATTTTCTGTCATTGACGCATTTATTTTTTCAATAATAAAGAACAAATACACACAACATTCTTTATCTCTCTCTCTCTCTCTTTTGGTTATGTTTTCATTTTCGTTCTCATAGTTCTTTATGTTTTGACGTCGATAAATTTACCAATAACATCTGTCCAATTGCGCATGTTATACACACACCAAGTATGTCCATAATTACTTGTATAATTGGTCCAGCATGTGCCGGATCAATATGAAATAAACGTTGTAAAATTAATGGTAATAGTGTACCAAGTACAATCGATGATGTGACAATCGTAAATAGAGCAAGAGCAATGGTTAATGAAGGTAAAAATCGTCCTTGTTCTTCGATAAAAACACGTATAAAACCGACGAATGTCACGGCTAAACCGATAATAATCGCTGAAAAGAACTGTTTAACAACAAGTAATCGTGCAGAACATGTTGGTGATGTCGCTAAACGACGAATAACAAGTACAGCAGCTTGATTACCTGCATTACCGCCAGCACCAACAAGCATTGTTAAATACATTGTAATTAAAATATGTTTGGAAATTAAATCCGAAAATGATTGTAAAATAAATGATGAACCGGATTGAAGAAGTAATAGAAATGATAATAAACAGATACGTGAGAAAATATCGTTGGTTTTTTCTGATGATTCTTTGTCGTTATCATCATCATCATCATCGTTTAAACGTTCTCGAACATGTTTAAGAAAGATTTTCAATTCGTCGGCATTCAATGATGAATATTGTTCATCGAATGTTTTGATGATTTTCAAATTATTCTCCGTATGACGCCGAGACATGTATCGATAGTGAGAGTTTTGTTTTTCGACTCGTAAATTGTTATTGATAAGATCCAAAAGGAAGAAAAAAAAGAAATAAACGAATCAGAAATACTTTTTTTTCTCGTTCTTCGTTTGCCATTTACACATACATCATATATACATACCCTTTTTTCAACAATCAAACACGATAAACATCATTAATAACAACAAGAACGTAAAAAAAACAAAAGGAATGCATAAATCGGAAATGATGTAAATAGATCATCGATTCGATTAACTATTGTATTGAAACAAGAGAGAGTTTTCTAGGTAATAAATTTGTCAGTAGAGAACAATTGTGCTTTGAAATGTCAGAGATAAGTAACGAGATTCCAGCGATTGATGCTGATGAACAAGTAAGTCAATCAGATGAGAAAACCAATGATATTCCTCTTGCACCATTGAGTTCATTCGATCGAACTGATAATCTATCCGAAGAACGATCCAATAAACCAAAAATGAAATTTTCACATTTTTTTGCACAAATTCTATTTTCTCAACTTGGTTCCATACTTCTCGTTGTTTTCTATGTCATTCTTGGCGGTTTTCTTTTCTATTTCATCGAATCTCGATATGAACCTCAACAACAACAACAAATCAAAACGAAACATTTACACGGTATTCAACATATTCGAAATGTGATCACTGATGAATTCAATCGTATTTTAAATCAATCATTCGAATTACATTATGCTCATTGGCGTGGCATGTTATCACGTACGGATGAACGAGAAAAAGCCAATTGGCAAATTGCATTTCCGATCGATAGATTTCATCAATTAATTCATTATGAATTAGCACGTATGCAAGCTGAAGAAGAGGTCTATTTCGATAAAGATGATCAACGTACAAATACAGCATTTCATCCTAAATGGACATATTCAATTGCTATGCTTTATTCAGCAACGATTATCTCAACAGTTGGCTATGGAAATATCACGCCAAAATCTATGCTTGGCAAATTATCGACTTGTTTATATGCAATCGTTGGCATACCAATTATGATTATGTATGTAACTAATACAGGTGATTTATTAGCATTTTTATTTATAAAATATTATTTTATGATGAAAGAATATTTTCAACGTAAGAACAAACAATCGATTCAAACCGAACAACATCGTGTACCTGTACCGATCGTTGCTAGTCTTCTTATTGTTTATATTGTTAGTGGTGGAATATTATTTTCGAATTGGGAAGGTTGGTCGTTTATTGATAGTATGTATTTTTCGTTTATTACATTTACAACTATTGGCCTAGGTGATTTCGTGCCTGGTCAAGGAACATTAACTGAAAATAAAAATGGCAAATCAATTCTTTGTGCAATCTATTTACTGAACGGTCTTGTTCTAACAACAATGTGTTTTAAATTAATTCAAGATGATTTCTATTTAATGAAACGAAAAGTTCTCACCTGTCTCGGCTTTCACAATTATCAACATCGATATCTCGTTTATCATCATCGAGAACAGGGAGTCTACACATGAGATACACTTACACCTGTCGATTTGTTTTTTTTTGCTGCACTTACCTTCCTTTTATTTATTGAATAAATATTTTGAAAACGTAAAGCATATATAGTTCTTTGAGTAAAAAGCGACAGTATACTTGAATCGATTTTTGATTCGTTCTCCGAAGTGCGTATATATATAAAGTACGTTTTTTTTATTTATCTGCTAAAAAGAATGGCATTGAGACGTGTTTTAGTTTTAGATAGTGGCGAAAATACGGTTATACCTGAACATTCATGGTCGGAATTTATCGATGATGATGATGATATTGAATTATACATATTTTCGAGTATTGGCACATTAACAGATAAAGATAAATCAAATTCAAAAATCAAAGAATATAAAGAAGTTAAAAATCCAACCAAAGATGGCACTATGGAATTATGGTCGTTTGAAATGCATAAAAAACATTCGTTTACACATGTTTTTACACGAAATGAAGATTTAATTCTTCGTGCTGGGCATTTACGAACATTACTAGGTCTTTCAACAGGTTTAAATGCTCAATCAGTTGGATTTTATCGTGAAAAAGCTACAATGAAAGAACGAGCTGCTCAACAAGGTTTTCCTGTGCCACCATTTGCTCGTTTATATGCTCCATCGGATTTAATTGGTTTTATTGAAAAATACGGTTATCCTGTTGTTATTAAACCGACTCTCGGTTGTGCAACATCAGGTCTTCATTTACTTCGAAATGCTGACGATCTACAAACGTATCTTTCATCGACATTATTCCAAACTCTCGATACAAACGAGCGATTAGATCTCGTTGGTGAATTACTTGTCGAAGGTTATATGAAAGGTGCAATGTATCACGTCGATGGTATAGCACGAAATGGTATTCTCGAATATGTTTGGCCATTTGCTTATCTTCATACATGTTTAAGTTTTACTCAAGAAGGTTCAGCGTATGGCAATTCGTATATACCAAAATCCGAGCCTATACATCAACGTTTATGTCAAGCAGCTCAACGTTTTTTAAATGTTCTACCAACGCCTAGCGATGGTCTTGTTTTTCATTTAGAATTATACGAAAATCTCGATCCAAATCGAGCTTCGAACGATGAATTTGTTCTTTGTGAAATAGCTGCACGTGCACCTGGTGCATCGATAACACATCTTATTGATATGGTTTCATTTAAGGATGATCAACAAGAATCATTTGCTCGATTAGCTTTTCGTGCAAGTACATCATTACCAATTAAGAATAAAATTGAACAAGATCCGAATTATGTCATCACGGATTTAATCATTCCACGTAGACCAGGCAAAATTATGTTTATGCCACGTGAATGTCCAATAAAACAATTGACTTACATTCCGTTAGCTGACGTTGATAAGCCAACGGAATATACGAAATTTAATATCGACGGTATCAATTCATCGTGTCGATTCATTGCCGAAACACGCACGCGTGATGAGGGACAAAAATTAGTCGAACAAGGACTTGAATGGTTTCAAGAAACCTATATTCACACAGATCCCGAAGAACCATTTACAGCTACATTAATCAAAGAGTTACATCGTTATTTTCATAGACGCGTTTTTGTTTAATTATTTATTACATTTTCTTCTTTTTTTTATGGTATATTTCTATCTCAGCAAATAAAGAATGTCATGTGCTGACATCATCTGATTGTCCTTCAATGCTATTCGATGTAGACAGCAATATATATATATCGTAGATTCTCTCGGTTTGACTGAAGGACATTGTGAGTAAGTCGTGTCAAGAAAATGTCAATCCATCATCTTCGATTACTGATTGAAAAAACAGCTCGATATGCTTGGCGACAACGAAGTTGTCGATATGTTCCGACGATTGTTTTTGAATTTTCTATTCCAATTCTATCGATATTATTCTTGTGTCTATTTCGATGGATCTATTCGCCATCGACCACGAATAATCACGCATTTCAAATTGTACCTGAACAAGAATCAGTTTTGATTCTCAATTATACATCAGCCTATCGATGTCCAGGACGATCGATTCCAATTGAAATTCATTCGAATGAAACTTTTCAACATTTACAACAGATTTGTCCACGAAGTCAATTTCATTTTCGATCATCATCATCATCGAAACAACTTCGAATAGAATCCAATAATGAACTGAGTTATTCATGTCAATCATATAATCGACATTGGTGTAACGTTTTTCCAAGATATCAAAGTCCTCTAGATATTCGACACGAATGTTCACAAATAATCGATCAACAATTTCATCGATTATTTAAAACTTATCTCGCAACTGAATCTCTTCTATATCGACCAATCAAAAGACAATATCTGTCAATTTTTACTTGGCCATGTGCATCGTACAATTCCGATCCAATGTTCTCAATCTACGCAAATTTTTCATTAATTATTCTTTTCATTACGATCGATATTTCGATAATTTTCAATTATCATTTTCTCTATCATCAATTAATCAAAGAAAAAATGCAAAAGATTACCGAACTTCTTCGTTTACTTTCGATTCATCCAATTTTCAACACTCTTTCTTGGTTTCTACGACATTTTCTCATTCAAACAATCATCAATCTATTTATTATCATCGTTCTAAAACTTTCGTTTCAAGGTGCAATCTATTTTGCTAATATATCAATTTGGTTTCTTATTTTAACATTTCTTCTCTGGACAATTCAAGTTCTTTCACAATCGATTCTTATCGGTCAAATTTCTTCTAGTTTTACTATAGCATCACTATGTTCCTGGTTGATCTATTTCATTTCATTTTGGTTAGCTAGTTCTTCATCGATTCATCTCGGATTTCTTCTTCAATTGATCTGCTCATTTTGTTTGCCATTCTATTCAATCAAACGTTTACTTGTTTTATTCGTTCAAATCAATTCAAATCAACGGCAACAGAAAGATTTCTATCTTGAACTTGTTCTCATTTGGATGAGTATGTGTCTGGGAAGTTTAGTTATATGGTTAATCACATTCTATTTCAAACGAACATCTAATCATCATCATCATCGACGACGAAAGACTTCGATGATTTGTGAACCATTGATCAACGATCAAATTCAAGTTCGAGTGGAAAATCTAACGAAAACCTACGGTCGAAGTTCAGTCGATCGACAAGCTGTTTTAGATGACATTTCATTCGAATTAAAAACTTCAACTATCTACGGTCTTATCGGTCCGAATGGTTCAGGTAAAACAACGACAATGGAAATACTCTGCAATCTATTATCCTACGATCGAGGACAAGTCGATATTCGATCAAAATCGATTGGTTATTGTCCGCAAACAGATATACTTTTTTCGTTTTTAACTGTTCAAGAACAATTAGAATTCTATGCATCAGTCCGATCGAACAGCAAAAATATCGATCGACAACAACTCAACGATCTTTTACATATGGTCGATATGTATCAATACAAAGATCAACTATGTGGAACATTATCTGGTGGCATGAAACGAAAGATTTCGATACTCTGTGCGTTTATTGGCAATGTTGATTTGGTGATTTTAGATGAACCGTCATCGTCGTTAGATCCTATTGCACGTCGAATTCTTTGGACATGGTTTCGTGAATCGAAATACAATCGAACATTACTCATTTCATCTCATCTCTTGGACGAAATCGAAGAACTCTGCGAATCGGTGCTTATTCTCGATTGTGGACATATTCGTGCGCAAGGTACAATTCTCGAGTTAAAAACTCACTTCAATCCGTCCGGTGATCGATTCTATCTCGAATCGATTCCATCATACATTCCTACTGAATGGCGACTCGATCAACATTCAATTCAAATACCCGATCGAAAACAATTACTCAACTATCTCAATAGATTCGAACAAGATCAAATTGAATATTCATTAAATAATCCAACACTCGATGAAATCTATCTGCAATTAGCTTCATCAACCGAAGATCCATCGAAAATCGAACAATTATTTTCTATTCGAACTAATCCGAATTCCTATTTGAAACAGATGATGGCAGTTTTTATTCGACGATGTCAAATGCTCTTTCGACAAGCTCGTCTATTGCCAATTGTCATTGTTTTATGTATCATCTACGCTCTTTTATCACGCTATCTACCAACATCGTATCCAACAATCGAACCAATTCGATATTATATCTCCTCGCCATTCGATTTCATTGGAAAGGCGAATTTAAATAATTTCAATATCAAAATTCTTCCAAGATTTTCTTCATCCGATGCATTTCAACAGCATCTCATGGATCTTTCTGTTCATTCATTTCAAAAACCGCTCGTTGCTATTCGTATACCATCATCGACTCATTTCGAATGTTATCTTTTGTCTCAACCAACTCTAACCAATCTAATGACATCATGTCTTCCAATTTTTCGTCTCTTTTCAAATCGAACTATTTCTCCATTGAAATTAATCATTGAAACTGAAACAACAACAATTTTAACACCTCAAGATAATTCCAGATTTTGCCATTCAATCGCTCCATTGAGTTATAATATTGAGGGTGTTTTACTTTCTTTAATTTTCATTATTTCCTCGGCTTTTGCCATTCAAGATTATGTGTCAGGTCTACATTCATATTCTCTCATTCATAATCTATCATCGATTATTCATTGGTCAACAATATTTCTGTTTGATTTGGTTTTATGTCTTATTTGGCATTTCATTTTGGCATTAATCAGCCGTTTTATTTATTCATCAACATTTACAATTCAATATTTTCTTCTCATACCAATCTATTTCATTGTTAATCTACCATTTATCTATCTTCTCAGTCGATTTTTTAAATCGCCTATGCTCGGTTCGTTTATCATTATTTTTCTTATTCAGTTAGCATATTTAATCCATACATTTCAATTTTTCTTCGAACTCTTTCCTACGTCAAGTTTATTAACAAAACTACTTCCTTGGATACGTTGGATGCTTATTTTGATTTTTCCGAATGTTAATATTTCGATTTTCATCAAAGCAACTTTGAAAAAAGCTCTTTGTCCATCGGATGTACCCGACGAATTTGCTTACGAACGTTATGAAAACAAGATTTTAATACATTCATTGATTGGAATTGGTCAATTTTTGATTTATTTCGGTCTGTTAATTTTAATCGATAATTGGAAATGGAACTTGAATTTGAAACGAAAGTTGAATGAAGAAAATCAAGATGAAATTGATGTTGCAAATGAACGACAACGAATTGAGAACATGACTGACAACGAACGAAATGATCAAGCAATTATTTTGAAAGATTTAACGAAGTATTTTCACAAATCAAAACGAGCAGTTGTCAATCGTTTGACATTCGCTGTTTCAAATCGAGAATGTTTCGGTCTGCTTGGTTTCAATGGAAGTGGTAAGTTTTTATTTGAAGTAGAAGCAAAAACAAAACAACATTTGTTTTCTTCAGGTAAAACAACAACTTTTCGAATGTTAGTCGGGGAATTACAACCAACTCGCGGTTCAATTAAGAAAAATTCAACAACAACAATTGGTTATTGTCCGCAAAATGATATTTCATTTTCCGGTTTGACAGTTCTTCAAACGGTAAATTATATTTGCCGTATTCATGGTCTCGAACCAAATTCAATTAATCAATTACTACTCGAACAATTTCATTTGAACAAATATCAAAACTATCTCTTCTCGCATCTTAGCGGTGGTACACGTCGTCGACTTCATTTAGCTTTATGTCTCATCGGTTCGCCCACACTTCTTCTCCTCGATGAGCCAACAGCTCAAGTCGATTCCATACTTCGTCATCAAATTCGTCTTATTCTTCAACATCGACCTCAACGTACATCGATCATATTTGCTTCACATTCAATGTTCGAATGCGAACAATTATGTGATCGTTTGACAATACTTATTCAAGGCACGGCAAGATGTTTAGGTACAATTGAACAAATCAAATCCAAATATGGAATGACCTATCGAATACGATTGAGATTTATCGAAAGTTCAATCGATATTCCTGAATTAGTTCATATTGAACATACAAATGAATATATCTACAAAGACAAGAGTTTAGCACAATTATTCGCACTATTAGAACAATTAGTTGATCAATGTGTGATTGCATCGGATTATACGGTGCAATTGACATCATTAGAACATATTTTTCTAACTTTGCAACATTCATCGAGCGCAAAAAGCTAGTCGATTTTGTTTTTTCTTTCTAAATAAACATCTTTTTTTGATACTTTCATAAAATTTCCGACACTCTCAACGAACGAACGAACGAGAAAGTTCGAACTTGTCTCATAACCTTGTCATGATATAGAACTCCAAAGGTGTGCCGTTATCTTTTGTTATAAAAACACACGACACTCACAAACTTGCACGTCAAAAAGATGTGTTTCATTCTTGTAGCTCTCGTTTTAGTCTATGTTGCCTATCGATTGTATTATCATTTCAATCCAACACCGAACATAAGTCCCAACGGAAAATATGTTCTAATCAGTGGTTGTGATACTGGTTTCGGCAATGGTCTAGCTTATGAACTCGATCAACAAGGTTTCAATGTATTAGCTGGAATTTATGATTTAAAAAATCAAGCAACTCTAACTGAACGTTTGAGTTCACGAGCAACCGTTTTCAAATTAGACATCACTAATCAACAAGATATCGATGATGCTTTCGAATTAATCAGTTCAAAAACAAAGGTTCTCCATGCATTAGTCAATAATGCTGGCATTGGTGCATGTGGATATGTCGATTGGATCACTGTTGATTCGATTCGTAAGGTCATGGACGTGAATTTCTACGGACATGTATCGATGACAAAGAAATTTCTTCCATTATTAATCGCTAAACGTGACTCACGAGTGGTTAATATCTGTTCGGTTGCTGGTTATTTAGCTGCACCTGGCATGGCCGCATATTCAACGTCGAAATATGCACTCGAAGCATTTTCCGATTGTCTTCGTCGTGAAATGGGTCAATGGAATTTACGTGTAAGTATCATTGAACCAGGCTTTATGAAAACAGCGATTGTCGAAGGACACGATATTGGACTACGTAATATCTGGAATAGTATGTCAACTGACGTTCAACAACGTTGGGGTGAAGAACATCTCAATCAACAAATTGCTCTTCTCTCAAATCCATTAATAAAATATGCTGAAAATCCACGAAAAGTCGTCAAAGCTTTAACACACGCTGTTATGAATAGTGTACCACAAATTCGTTATCGACCCGGATGGCAATCGGGCGTACTCTTGTTTGGATTGTCCTGTGCTCCAGCATGGTTCGCTGATATTATGGTGAAACTCACAAATACAGCAGCCATTAGTCCCGCCGGTGTTCGAAATCAATTACAAGATTAACTTCTATTTTGTCATCTAGTCTCTTTGTATTATTTTTCTTGTTGTTGTTATTTCAATATCGCACGAATGATTGATTTCTCTGTCTTTGTCTAGCGACATCCTCTTTTTCTTATGCATGTTTGATTTGCCAATGAAATATATCCAATGAAGCAGATCTAATCGATTTCTTCTTCTTCTTTTTTTCTTGTTCAATTGTTTCCATTTGAGCCGAAGGAAAGAAAGAATCAACGTTACATTAAACGATGACAGATCTATTTGATTTAAGTTTATTTACTGATCGAACATCGTCGAAATCTCGACGAACTTATTCACAACGAAATGTTTCGTCACTTCAACTTGAACTCACTAAAAATCGAAAGATGATCAATGTTAAAACAGCGAAAACAACGATTATTAATCGAACAATGAGCTTTCGACCGTTGCCAGAGACAAAGTTGCAATTGAATCCTTTTGTTTTTGTTTTGTGTTTTATTTTTCAAATTTAGTTCATTACCAACCAATGTCGAAAATACTCCGATGAAAAAACTTTCATCGAAATCATCAGTGAATAAAATCGAATCGAAATCCAACGATGATCACGTCATCGAAGAAACTCCAGTCAAAGAACCTGACCTCGAACTCGACAATAAAACATCAGAGAAAATGACGCGTGATATTCAACGACTCGCTGTTCGTCTTCGATCAACCATTCCATGTAATTAATGATTCTCTCACTATCGATTAATCATGACATGAAAAGCAATGTTCATTCTCTTCTTCTTTTTTTCTGTTCTAGTATACGATATTCCGGTTTCCGACAGTCAATCATCCAAACCGACTACTCTTCATCTTTCTCAAGTTGTTAATCGTGTTTCACGTTGTAACTATGTTCTACGACATTTTGTTCGACAAGCTGAGAAATATTCATCCAAACCCACAACGATAATAACAACAACTCAATCAGTTCCATCACAAGATAGTTTGTTTCTCTATCAAACAAATTCTTCTCATATATCCGTTTTTTTCTTAAAAAGAAGGTCGTCGTCGTTTGTTTGTCGATTCACCGAAACAACAACAACAACAACAACAACAGCAGCAACAAGGAACTGTTGAATCATCGAATGAAAATCAACCGCCAGTAACACCTCGAAAAGCCAGTGGTGTTATCAAACAATTGTTTGCGTCGCCTTCAGCCGCACTCAAACGAACACCATCGAATTTAACATTTAACGATAAACGACAGAAACTTTTCTAAACAAAAAGAAAAAAAAGAAAATTATTGTTTTTTATCTTTGCTTGTCAGATCTCTATGAAGAAAACAAAAATATTGAAATCATGTTTGTCTTTGTTTGTTTTTTTTATAGATGAGTTAATGGAAAGACGATATCGAGCGATATTTTGCTCGTTATTGTTTATTTTTCTACTTGTTTGCGTACTTTTAATATCTGAACAGAATATATCAACGTATCCTCCTCAATCCTATCGAGCTCTTTCACCGGCACAACAATTTGAATTTCTACTCGAGCCAGGCGATGACGTGTGTCCAAAGAATGAATCCTTGCTTTTAGTTGTCTACGTTCATTCAGCTATTGACAATCGTCAACGTCGTGAATTGATCCGGTCGACTTGGGCATCACGTTCGATTTTTAATCGACATCTACGTGTTCTTTTCATGCTCGGTTCAAGTACAAATCGTGAACTTATGAAACAAATTCAGTTCGAATACGATACTTATCGTGATATTGTTCAACAAACATTTATCGATGCCTATCGAAATCTAACCTACAAAGGTATTATGGCATTGACTTGGATTTCACGACATTGTCAACAAGCGAAATATATTCTTAAAACTGATGATGATATGCTAATAAATATGTTTGCCATTGTCAATCATTTATATATATTAACAAATGTCTATCCCAATGAAGCATGGCATTCGACAATAGCATGTCTTATTTGGAAACGTATGCGTGTGACACGAGATCCAACGTCGAAATGGTTTGTTTCAGTTGATGAATATCCGTACGAACATTTCGAACCGTATTGTTCGGGTTCAGCTTATTTTCTTACACGAAATCTAATCGAACCACTTGTTCAAGCAACACGATATACGCCGTTCTTTTGGATTGATGATTATTATATTACTGGTCTACTTCCACGTGCTATACGCCCGTCAATCGATATTAATTATCTACATCTAAATTCAATTTTTGTCGTCAATGTCGATCGTGTTGAACAACGATTTCTTTCACCATTCGGTCTTTCGTCATTAGTTTTTGGTCATATGCCATTATCAATCAATCGTCTTCTATTTATTTGGCAACATTTAATGCGTAATAGTCAATCAGCATATAAATATCTCAATCGAACATTATTCTAGTCATATTTTATATTGTAATGTATTTTGTTTGTTTTTTTTAAAATAAGAACTCTTTTATCAACAATAAACGAAAAGTTCTCTTATCTATATCATTTTTAAATAGATAAAAAAGTCTTATGAATAATAACAAATAGATTTTAAAAAAAAGTAATGTTAACGTACATCTTAATTCCTATTTTAGCTTTTCTCAGTTATATAATCTATCGATATTTTTATCCAACCCCGAATATTGATACAAACGGAAAATATGTTCTAATCAGTGGTTGTGATACTGGTTTTGGAAATGCATTAGCTCTTGAATTAGATAAAAAAGGTTTCAATGTGCTGGCTGGAATCTATGATTTAAAAAATCAAGCAACTCTAACTGAACGTTTGAGTTCACGAGCAACCGTTTTCAAATTAGACATCACTAATCAACAAGATATCGATGATGCTTTCGAATTAATCAGTTCGAAAACAAAGGTTCTCCATGCATTAGTCAATAATGCTGGTATTGGTTATGGAGGACTAATCGATTGGGTAACCAATGAATCTATTCGTCAAATGATGGATGTTAACTTTTTCGGACATGTAGCAATGACAAAGAAATTTCTTCCATTATTAATTGCTAAACGTGACTCACGAGTGGTTAGTATCTGCTCAGTTGGTGGTTATTTAGCAACGCCAGGTATGGCTGCGTATTGTTCATCGAAATTTGCTCTCGAAGCATTCTCCGATTGTCTTCGTCGTGAGATGCGTCAATGGAATCTACGCGTAAGTATCATCGAACCCGGTTCAATGCAAACACCGATGACAACCGGTCTTTTGAATTCAACGAATGAAACTTGGAATAATCTTTCGAATGATATCAAAGAACGTTGGGGTGAACAATACTATCAACAGGGTGTTCGACGTTTTGTCGTACATGGTTTAATGAACCGAGCAGAAAATCCACGAAAAGTTGTCAATGCTTTGAAACATGCCGTTATGAATAGTGCACCACAGATTCGTTATCGACCTGGTCTACAATCACCACTATTCTTTCCATTATCGATTATTCCTGCTTGGATAACCGATATAATTATATCATTAGCATCGGGTTTATCAGTAAAACCTGCTGGATTAGTTCGACAAATTTCTTAAGAATACACAATCGTATTTACTTGAATTCAATAAAATAAACACGACTATATAATCATTTATCATTTGTTAAGGGATTTAATGGTCATACATCCCCTTCATCGATTATCATCTTTCGTTCTCTCTCTTTTTTTTGTCCCTCTTCGGTTTAAGAATAAACATGTTTCGTATGATGTAACTCTCGCTCTCATTTCATCGGATTATCAAACAAATCTCGAGATTGTTGTTTATTGAGTAAATCAATCAATTTTCGTTTCAAACATTCAAATGAATTCTTCATCAGCTACAAATTCATCGCTATCATCATTCTCAGATGAATGTGAAACAACTCTACCTGATCGAGCTCTATCATATTCCTCAACATCTATGTACTACAATTTTATATTTTCTCTCAAAAAAAAACCAACGAATTCTAATTTTTCGTTTAGCACAAATCACGAGCGTGTCAATGGAAAAAAGCCCGTTCATAAAATCGAACCGATATTTACTTCGGATACGAAACGTATGCGTGTGTTTTTGGAAGATGGTTCACTCAGTGAATATTCAATTCACGAAAGCACAAAAGCACATGAACTAATCGAAGAAATCTCCGTTAAACATTGTCTCGGTTCTGATATGAGACGATATCGATTAACTCTCAACGAAGCACAGAATACATCCTGGCGAGCTATTCGATATATTCGTCCTCAGCAAACACTTCTTGAAGTACGACGATCGTTTTAATTAGATCTTATTCATTTTTTTTTTCTTCTTCAAGATTTCAACATGGTCATGTCTAACTGAAACAACGGTTTGCACGCTACGAGTTGTCATCATTCCGAATCAAGCTGAAGTTCTTGCCGAAACTGAACCAATTACATTCACTTATCTCTATCGTCAAGTAAATAATCAAATTGATTCTATTTAAAATTGACTTTCTTTCTTTCTTAAGAGCATCAATGATTACATTCGTGAACGTGCTGGTAGCGAAATAGCCATTGATATTGCCGTTCAATTAACAGTTCTACTTATTCTCGATGAATCTCTTTGTACAAACATTCGTCCAACGATACTTGTCAAGTAGAAAATTTCATTTGAATGAATTCGTTTTGTTTTTTTAATTTTATTTTCAATTCTAGACGAAGTTGGTTATTACGACAATTATTTCCACGTTCATTACTCGAACAATTTTCTATGAAACAATTAATTCATCGCATTCGTCAGCATCTTGTCGAACATGAAGACATCACACAATTAACTGTTGCTAAACAATTCATTCGAATATTCTCGGAAAATACACGTTCATTCGGAGGCAAATTATTTCCTGTCAAATTTCCGGTTCGATTGTATTCTCTTGTCTTTCGAACAAACGAGTCGTTCTTTTAGGATAAACATCGAGATTCGATTCTACTCGTCGGACCTCGACATCCGATTGCAATACTCGATCAAGCACGACGAGTTCATTCACCTGTAAATAAAAAAGAAACTTGATACCACCGAAATTCTTGCACACAATATTTAGGTAATCACTCTCGTCTCGGCCTGGTCGAATCTATCTCGTGTCGTTATCAAACAATATCGAAATGGTGTAGCCATCCGTTTAGTAATCACACCTCGGCCAACCAATGAAAGCAGTACACTTCTTCAACAAGAAATCTCGTTTCTCATACATACAAATCTTTTAAATGATCTCATTGCATTCATCGAAGGTTACTCGCAAATCGAATCGAATAATTCATCATTAGCTATCGAACGTATCTCACATGTCAATGGAAATAAAACGAAAGACACAACAGCAACGATTTCCAATGATGAGCCAACATTTATTAAACGAATTCTATCGAATCGAAAGGCACGTCGAACTTATTCATTGATTCAAGAGAAAATTACGCCACCAGCAAGTCCGTCACTCTACGAACTCACTCGACAATTTTTCAGTCGAAATTCGCCGAAAACTTTGGAAATCGATGATCGTGAGACGATATCCAATGTGCCCAATCGAACGACATTGATCACTTGGCGATCAATCGCTGATACGCAATCAACAAATCCAATTGTTCCACCGCCTGTTTTCTATCGAACTGTCATCGATGTTAAACAAAAAACAAGTTCATCAACTGAAGATGAACTCGATGTTGTCGGTAGGGTTTTGCTTTGAAATTCAAATTGACGACTAATTTCGATTGAATTAGATCTGACAGCATCCTATGGTTATTACGGAACGGTTAGTTTTCCTCTTCGACCACCGTCGCCGTTTGCCGATGGTCAACGATTCGAAAACGAAACCTATTCGTCATCGACTAAATACAGTTCGAGTCAATACAATACAAATAATAATAACAATAATAACAGCAGCAACGCAAGTTCATCGTCGGAATCAATTCGATCGGTTAGTTCATTGAAACTAACGTTCGATCGAATATTAAAACGTGACAAATCGAACAAATGTTGTCAACCAACGGGCAAACGTGTACATTGGCTTGACAATGACGAACGAATCTTGTGCTATTGCCAAGAATTTGTCGAAAATTTGAAATTACTCGTTCAAAATTCGCTTGATAATTTCAATTTTGAAATCTATATCAACAACTGTTGGCAATCGTTAGAACAACTCGAATTTCTCGTCGATTGTTCACAATTGAAACAAGCGTTTACTCGTACGATTCAGTTCGCTCGACGAAATGAAAAGTTACTTTTACTTCAACAACAAACATTCATTGCACATCTGATTTCTTGTACTGTTCTTTCTTGATGAATAAAAAAAACAACAACAAAACTCGACATATAGGTCACTCATTGAAAAGGAGAGAGAATAAGGTCAGTAAGCGGTCAATACGATGTTCGATGTGTCTGAATTGATGATCATTTGAGCTCGTAGAAAATAATGAATCGACAATGGGAAACTCAACATCAACTCGAACTACTTTCCTCACCGACAACCGTCGATTATCATCGAATCGATGGTTATTCATCGATTGTCGAAGGAGTTCGACGTATTCGACGGATCTTAGCTGGTGATTTTGATGGAGATAATCAACGATTTATTCGTGCTTGTTGTTCGAATGACATCGAAACTGTGAAATGGTTATTCGAACGGCACGATATCAATCTTAAGACAGGCGTCAATCGATCGGCTTTACACGAAGCTTGTCTCCATTCGGATGGCCAAGGACTCGTTCGATTTCTTTGTCAACACGGTGCCGATCCTAAACAACGTGATTCTCTCGGTCGTTCGGCTTTTCACTACGCAGCCAGCCATGGTCATCGGACTGTTTTCACTGAACTTATTCGTTTCATTCGAGTGCCAATTTCGACAATTATCGACCGAGAAGGTCGTTGCCCATTGATGTACGCATGTGGCGAAGGTCATCTCGAGTTAAGTCAATGGTTAGTTGAATATTGCAATGCTGATTTCGAACGATTCGATGATTACGGTCGTTCATGTCTGATCTATGCTTGTCGAAATGGTCATGCCAATGTTGTTCAATGGTTATCAACTCTAATCAGCCCTCAACCAACAAATACCGGCTGGTATCCATTACATTTCGCGTGTACAGGTGGACATATCGATGTTGTAAAAATTCTTCTTCAATCATTTCAACAAACTAGTCATCATGTTATAACAAATACCGGTCATTCAGCATTATTTATGGCGATGCGTGCAGAAAAAAATCATATTGACATCGTCAAATATCTGCTTGATAATGATTCAACAATGGAATTAACTGAACAGGATGTTGAAGATTTAAATTGCGATGAATTTCTTATTGTTTTACTTGCACAACGTCGTCATCGACTCAAACATCTCGATAGAATTCTCGAACGTTTGAATTATCCATTGTCACTCGTTCATCTTTTGCTACTGAGTGAACATGATTATTCTCGTCAAGATTTCTTTACTCTTGGACATCATCAACTATTCATTCGTGAACAACTTCGAAAACCATTGAAATTAAAATCAATCGTTCGTTGTTTATTAAGAAAATCAATCGATACAAGTCAACAAATCGATCAATTAAATATCAATCAAACATTAAAAAAATTTCTTCATTTCGAATCATTCTATTAGTATGTTGATTTACTGTTGAACAAAAATGTTGAACATTCGAGTTGTGCAAATAAAATACTCTGTAAATTAGGATCAAGATTGGTAATATTTTTCAATTCATTGCATGCACCAGGCATTCGTAGATTGAAAAATGCGTTGATTTCATTGGTTGCATTCGATGGTAAATGAGTGATTCGAAGGCCAGTTGCAGCTGCATCTAAAAGCAATGGATAATCATCCATGTAGACAGTTCGTACGCCCCATTGATAGTCAAGTTGAGCTTTAGCTGATTGACATCGAGCAAGAAGACCAATGAATGATGTTGGCATTTGAACTAAGAGTGGATGTGAAATACTTTGTGATAGAGTGATTTCGATGTTAACTGATTGAGATGTTGAAGTCGGTTGACGAAGGTAGACAATGATGGCTAATGATGAACCATCGTATGTGTAACTATTTGTTGATGAATCTTGATCATTGATTAGTTCGTTGAATGGTGTAAACGGAATTGATGCTCCATTGACACGGACATTCACAGCTGGAAAAACACCTCGAAGTTGAATTTCATAGGTTCGTGCTGATGGAAATGTTGAGAATGAACCCGTAGCAGCAGAGATCGCTAAAGAAGAAGAAAAAAACACAATTAATCATTTCTATTGAACGTATTGAAATCGATTTACCGAAATTTAAAGTAGTGCCTGAAACTGTATATTGAAATGTTGTAGTAGTCGAAGATGCTGATGAATTTTTATATGCAATTGTTGTTCCATCATCTTCGTAGATGTAACCTTTGCCACTGGCTGAACCAGCAACGAGTGTATAGAGAAGAAGACTTTGAGGAATTCGTTGTGCACGACCGATACGTTCTCGGCTCGATGATGGTTGAGGAAGAAGTGGAATAATTGAGCCAACTTTAGCATAGACTGGCATTTCATCGAGTGTAAACGATTGTTTACTTGACGGTGATGCTTGAAGATCGCCAGTAAAAAAATTGACCCATTGATTATTAGGTGGAAACCAGATTGGCCAGTTTTGGACGAGACCTGTCGAGTTACTAACCGGTTGACTGATAGGTGATGCGAATATATCCGAACCGAAAAAGTATTGATTCGAAAATGAATAAGCTTCATCATTCTCCGGATAATAATAATACATTGGCAAAACAACTGAAAGACCTGTGTCATAGGTTCGTCGTGCATTGGTATACAAATAGGGAATGAGTGCTTGTCGAAGACGAGTAAATCGAGCTAGATTATTTTGATATGGCCATGGATATGTCCATAATCGTCGATCATTATTTGCATTTTTCGTGCAATGTGTTCGAAACATGGGCGAAAATGCACCCCATTGTAACCAACGAGTGTATAATTCTGGTTCAGGTGGTAGTACATGACCGCCAAGATCATGACTCCAATAACCATAGCCAACATTAGCTGCTGTAGCTGTAAAACGTGGTTGAAACGAAAGTGTATCCCATGATGGTATGACATCACCAGAGAAACCAACTTGATATCGATGATTACCAAGACCACCCCATCGATGAAGAAGAACCGGCCGATTTTGTCCAAAATAATGATCACTAGTGAATACATAATTGAGCCAAAATGTTGGATTGGTATACGGAATATTATTCATCCAGCCTGTTTCACCTTGTTGCCAATCTAACCACCAAAGATCAATGCCAGCATCTTGAAGAGCATTGAGAACGATGGTTTGCCAGGCTGTTGTATATTTCTTATCGGTGACATTGAATGGAACATAATGACCTGTCGATGGATCGATGCCCATAGCTTGTGCCATTTGAACATATTTTTCTTCCCATGGTTGAATACCCGATGCTGGATGAACGTTAAGTGTATTTTTAAGACCTAATTGTTTGCACCATGCAAGAAAATGTTGATGATCAGGAAACAAATGTTTATCGAATGTAAAACCTGACCAACCGATACTTTCACCGGCTTGATCTTTCTTGCCTTGACTAGCTTGTTTATAGAATGTTATATGCCAATCCATGTCAGTAACGATAACATCAAGTGGAACATCATGTTGAATATATTCGGTAACAATTTGTCGTTCTTCATATTCAGCATAGGCCCAATAACGACTGAAGAAAACACCGAAAACATAACGAGGTGGTAGTGGAATTGAACCAGCAAGACGTGTAAATTCGAGCATGGCCTGTTGATAAGCATGACCATGACCGAATAGATAGAGATCTTGTTGTGCTTGTGATGGATAGAAACATTGTGATGGTGCTTGAAAACAACAACCACGATTTTGACATTCTTGTTGATCGATATTATTAAATGAACCACAATTTCGACGTTCAGCCGATGGAACAGCTTGACATGTCGATTGTTCCGGTGTTGGATATTGTTTATCAATAATCCATGACCAATTCGTGTCGTTATCAAATTGTGGATGATGTGTATCATCAACAAGTGCATAACCACGACGTGAAATAATACCATACGTACAATGAAGATCATCACGTGGTTGATTACGACAATCTAATTCTAATTTTGAATCACGATTTCCGTCTAATGTTCGTACTGTACCAAGTAGATTGCCATCGTATTCTTCGCCTGGTATAGCATTCCAAACAACAGTTTGACCTTTATCTTCATTGACAAGAATTGTAGCTCGAATATTATGTTGATTGAATGTTGTTGTTGCACTTCGAAGATATTCTAATGTAACATATTTAGTAACAATAATAAGATGAGTATCATTTCGAGTGACATTGAATGCTGGTGGTTGATCTTGAATTTGTCGAGATTGTACGAGCCATGTTTTAGCATCGACGAATTCTTTGGTTGCTGACCATTCGAGACGAATAAGTCTTGTTGAAAGAATAGTGAATCGAGCTTGTCCTTCGTAGACAATCGTCGATGGATCAGATAAAACCCTCTCGTTACCAGCTGCTGATGCACAAAAAGAAACAACAACAACGGCAAGAAGCCACATAATCATGGTTAAAAAATGAATTCTTATTGTCGAAATACTCGTGTTTTTATCATCGACAAGAACAATTAGAGATAAGCATTTTTATCTGCTGAAATTCAAGGTGCATTAAAATTTTATTATCAAAGAGAAAAGAACCGAAAATGAAAATCTAGATTATTATGTTGACTAAACACACACATACGCACACATGTGGGATTGGTTTAATTAAAAGAAGTGTTTTTTTATGATAAAACCACCAATTAATAATATCAATGTTGATAGGCTTCGCATTCGAACTGCACTGTTACAAAGATCTGTTTGACACGCATATACTTTTCCATCTTCTACTTTCCAAGTTTCACCTTGGTAAAACGTTATAGCATCACGTCTAATTGAACCATCGGATGCAACTACTTTCTAGTAAATTGACAAAAAGATCAATCTATTTCTCAATGTATTTTCACTTACAACACAGGCAATATAACGAGAACCATAGTTATACTTGAAAAGAGGAGAAGAAGTATCATCACTGTATTTAAAAGGATCTTGACAGGATGTAGTCATACAGACATAGCAAGTAATAGGATATCCTATGTTGATTAACGCTGCGATGAGTAATATATAAACCAATAGTTTACCAGCCATAAAACGGCTCCTTCAAAAAAATTTGTCTTCACCCATAAAAGAAATGAGCAACGGTTTTTATATATGCCACCCACCTACTTTATTTCGTCAGAGTTTCGCAGTTTTTAAACATTTTCTAGCTAGGATCGTTTGGATCGACAACCCACGATAAAATAATGTGTATAAACGATTGAAAATGTGCGATTTTGCGAATTTATATACTTTGCAATCATAAACCTGTTTTGACGCATTATATTACCGTAGATTGTTTGCTTCGATAGAATACAGAGAGTAAAAAGATCTTTTTGCTAATTTTGATTGCTTCTAGTTGATGAAGATAAGAGAATTTACTTTTTAAAACTAAAAGCTGCTTTCTATACAGAATAGAGTAATGTATCCAAAATTTAACCGAGTTTATTTTCTATTTTTATTTGTCATAGTGCAATATTACACGATTTTTTTTCATTTATTCATCAAACTTATGTAAAAAGAAAAACAAAGTTTT
>ERZ778019.475-NODE-475-length-75705-cov-13.155796_pt1 | contig 75705 bp, 98 predicted proteins | sample MGYA00375749_ERZ778019 | MGnify/ENA primary metagenome ERZ778019 (study PRJEB29350, sample SAMN05389821) | bioreactor metagenome | isolation source: Ammonium sulfate bioreactor | place: South Africa: University of Cape Town | collected 2014-03-17 ... | reverse complement strand
CACTAACCTATATGAAGAACAAACGAATTAAATTGTTGTCATGGCCAGCTAATTCACCTGATATCAACATCATCGAAAACTTATGGTCGATTATAGATAACAAATTATTGAAATATACGATCTCAAACAATGAACAATTAAAAGAAGCTACTATTCGTATATGGAACGATATTTCAATTGATACGATCAAAAAGCTTTACTCATCGATACCAACAAGACTAGGACGTATTATTAAACTTCGAGGTTATTCTTGTGATTCATAGATGTACATATTCATATTTAATTACATCATTTGATATTTAATTTATTAGCCGAATAAAAACGCGAACACCAAGAATTCTCATTCTCATCATGTGCATTTTGTGTTTACTTCGAATCTCTCAGACAAAGAAAATTTTCAGAGACATATGGAATAATAGAAAGGATACTAGATGCTTACCTCTATATATACATAAGAAGAATAGATGCGTAACATTGTTGCTAGCGTATGAAAGAATGATTGAATTCAAAAATGATAAAGGTGTCCTATAATTTTGGGACGGCAATTTTTTCCTTTTTGCCTTATTTATCATCTGTATTGTTAAGGATAAAATAATAAATGTAAATACTGCATGAATATATGTACAGATGCATGCAAACAAGAAACCAATAACATCATGTTCTGAAAGTAAAAAATGATCTTGAACTCAAAAGCAGGGGGGGGTGTCCTATAATTTTGGGACCCCCTGTATGGCGGTAAAAATCATTGCTACATATCACTTACTTCAAGTATTCATTATCACCTAAGAGGGCTAACGGGCAACATTATATAGGTGTACAATTCCGATTTCATTAACTCCTATACGCTGGCATCCCACTGAAGATCTACAGAAAAGAGGAGTCTTCTTTTCATGAATAACTAAAACAAATAACTAGACGGAAGCATAAATAATAGTTAGCTGATGCTATTCGGGAGCTCATTTGAAAATTGCACTCATATTAATAACAAATTTTTAGTATTTCATATTTGTATTTATTACATTTGAAATGTGCAACGAGTGTTCCTAATAAGAACAAGGTTGTCATCACCTTAATTGTTTGCTCTGTAGTTCAGCAATTTCTCAATATTTAAAGAAAAAATTGCATTTCACACAAGAGAAGAATCCGATGAATCGATCTATGAAAAAATTAGTCAATTATTTTTTAAAATAATTAATTACTCAGCGGTATAAAATCGCTTTTGAATGATCTCATTAGAATTCAGCGAAAATAAGCTGTTTTTTTATGAAAATAATGATTTTCTCACTTTTTCAAGGCAAATTTGAATGAAACTAAGGCAATTTCATAGAAATAACAACATACAATATAGGAGTATAATAGTAGTGATACGAATATTTCGAACAACCTGATAGATGTGAAGAGAAAGAAAAAAGAAATATGTGTGTTTTCTAACATAGGAAGATAAAAAAAAAGCTCAGAAAACCATGAAATTTTGTTCAATAATTACTTAAAAGAGACAGAGTGAGAAGTCAGCATGATAGTCTCCCATTAAACTTAATTAGTGATTTTTTTTCTCTAATCCTTTATGCGTTTGAAAAGTTTTTTCTCTTCTTTTTGTGTTTTATATAGATCTATTGTATTAGAGTATCGTAATACTTTGTACACCTGTATAAAATCATTAATATTTAAACAAATAATGCTCATCCGAGGGATCCATTGATTCTTTTCTGAAAGAAATTTAATACAATTATCATTGAAAACTAGATTAATAAAGATTTTTATACGAAGTTGACATTTACAGGACCAAGGGGGAAAAGGCGAAATAATGATTCTCTTTTCGATTTTACTTTTTTTGATGATATATAAATGCATTTTCTGATTTTCACTGGAATATACAAAACTTTATCGAAAATCGCGCAGTGTGACTCGAAAAGGGAGTGATAGCCGATCATATTTTGGTTTTTAGACTACGCAACTATAGTCGATTGAATCCTCTAGGAGTTAATGAAATCGGAGTTGTACACCTATATAGTGTTTCTCGTAAGTTTTAAATGAACATCTGTTTGATAGTATGAGTTAGATTTTTTTCTGCCTTTTCCTTATCTATATTTACTAGAAAAACAGCTCAATGCCTAAGTCAATCGACAAAGATTCAAAATGTATTCCAATAAAGTTTATGTTCACATTTGTTGTAACTATTCAAAGAAGAAATATTGGAAACAATCTATTTCAATTTATTATTGGCTTATCAGTAGTAAATGATAGATTTCTCCCTTGTTGACATCGTTCAAAAATGAAAGTCTCACAAAAGAATCTGATGTTTTTATTAATATTTAGCATTACTAAAGCAGAATGATTATTCAAATTTTACGTACTTTCGGCACTATCACTGATAGAACGGGATAGTTCATCATATTAAATCGAATAAATGTTGAAATCAGCGATTAAGTATCCACTAGATTTGTCTGATTCACGTTCGCTAATACGTATACTGTAAGAAAAACTGGAGAATAATCAATGATAAAACGGTTTTTAGTGTTCCGATAAACGGCGAAAGGGCTTATAAATTTGCAAACTATAACAAAATCTCTCTTGTAATCATATTGTATGACGCACTTCAAAAACGAAAAAAAGATTTATTACACGTTGCAAAATCGTAAAGCTTTCTTTTTACGTAAATTTTATATAGAAAGCAACTTTAGTTTTGAAAAGTAAAATTCTCTATATTCTGCTACCCGGTTGGAAAGGGTTAAAATAAGGATTCTCTATGCGATTCTACTGTGGACCAAGTTTATATAAACATTTTAATTTGTAGGATGATCTCATTTTCAATCTTACCGCTGTCTTAATTAAAAAAAACTGTCAAGTTTAAATAAAGATTCTCGTTTTAATCAGACGATTCTACGAAGCTTTGAACAACGACATATTGCGTTTGAAGCAAGTTTTAACCTTTTTATATCCGAAATGTAAGCTAACTATACTAAGGGATGCAATAAATCTTAGCGAAGATTTAGTTGTCTAGACTTATAATGCGTTTTTTTAGATGCGCGTTCGTATTTGAATTTGATTTTTATATATTCAAGGATTTGAAATCAGATATAGTCTAAATCCCTAATGGCAACATTAATCGAATGCTTCATGTCGTTTGACCTCGTTCTCTACAAATTCGAAGCAAGGGATGCTGAAGGCGGTATTATTCTACACAGAAGTAAAGTAAAGATTTTTTAAGTCAATAGAATCTGTTTTCTTTTGATGTATTGACACAATCAACGGACGATCATTCTCCTTCGTCGGAAACTTTTCAAACAAGAGAAACACATTGCTAACAACAAGATTTCAAATGACAATTTTAGAAAAAGATCATTTTGTAATTGGTTCATTCACTGCACATATTATACTAGTATCACGAGGAATGTCTCACTATTCAGATAATAATTGATAACAAAAAATTTTCAAATTCGCACATAAATTTCTTTCGTCCTCTATCTTTCGATTATTTAATAGGTGTATTTCGCATCCTCCATAGTTTATTTGATCATCCAACGTACACACACGATTTTACTATAACATATGACATGAAGATTTTCTTCTCGTTCTTTTTGGGTATTTTTTCCCCTCTTCGTCTTCGAGATCGTGTACAATTTGGATTTAAATCATGACAAATGAATGGACAGGAACAATGATCATCGATGAAATCGAGTAGCACAAAAAGCAAAGCCCGATTTTGAATTCACAAAACATCGTTCTGTTTTATTTCCTAGTCGATTAACAGTTGCCTATGAAAAAGCCAAAGAATATCTATCGAAAATTACAACAGGTATCGAACAACAGATTAGTATTTGGCAATATCGTCAACAAATCGTACGTGAACAAATCGTACAAACGCCATCATCAGCATCCTACGATTTTCTTCTTCCGAAAACACAACGAATCAATGAATTAACTCTCGAAGCTGTTCAAAGTTTGAAATTAACTTTCCTTTTTTTTCGCTTATTTCTTTATTTCTTCAGCCTTATGTCGAACTGACTTATTAATCGAACAGATTCTTCGTATCGATTTAAAATCTCGTTTAACTCCACCACCACCACCACCATCAGTACCAAGTAACAAACTAAACGGACAAACACCAATAACCATACCCGTGCCTGTTCTTCGTTCTCAACTACCGTCGTCATCGTCAGGTTCCGATCGAATTGTTCCGAAACCAATTGAAAATCTTTCTCGACGATCTTCTTCAATCTACGACGGACTAGGACCTGTACAAAATCATTTTCTAAGATCTATTTCCTCTCAAATCAATTCTAATCTCTAGACTCGTCAAAATTACGATCTTCGAACAGCTTCACCATTCAATCAGCCAATTTACCAAACCAAACAGCCTCGTCCAAAAGAAAAAGTTCCATTACAACGCATTCCAGCTGGTACAAAATGGAAACAAGCTCGAATCGATATCATCGATTCATTGTCCGGTTTCTATGTCGGCAATCTCGAACAAAATGTTCAAGAAACATTTCTTCAGATGCAAGATGAACTTAAGTAAACGAAAACAAACTTTTCTCTGTTCAATATTTATTGTTGTTTCTCGCTCAGTGATCATTACAATGATTTAGAACGATCGAATCAGTTGATTCCTTTGGAAAATCTCAGTATTGGAGATTTCGGTGTGGCAAAATTCAGTGAAGACGATCGGTGGTATCGAGCACGTTTAATTATGTGCGAAGGACATAATCAAATAAAAATTGTTTTCATCGATTTCGGAAATATTGAACTTAAATCATTCAAAGAATTCTTTCCAATTGAGAAACCATTCGTTGAACTACCTGCACAAGCCATTGCTTGCAGTCTTTCACAAGTAGATCAGACAAATTGAACTCTTTTTTTTCTCTATCATTGTTGAAATATTTTCGTAGGCATATCCGCCATTGCAAAATGAAAATGAAAATATCTGGTCAGATGAAACAATTGAAATCTTCAAACGTGAAGTTATGAATCGGACTGTAGAAATTCATTTCGAACATCAAGATGACGGACCAATTCAATGGTAGAGAGAGAGAGAATATTTCGAAACCGACATTCAACTGTTTTTTTTAATTTCAATAGGCCTTTGCATTTCGTTCGAATTTTAATTAATAATCAAGTAAAAGATTTATTTTCGAGCGAGAGAGAAAACAAAAGTTTTGTCTTTTTTTTCTTTAGTCTATAGCAAATCTTCAAAGTCTTCAAAAACGAATCGATCCTCGGCCGAATTCTTTCATAGCCGAGCAAATGACACCGTCACTTAGCGAACAAGAATATATTCTTTTCAATGTTCCACTTGATAATAACGATGAATAGAAATGATTTTCGTTTTTGTCAGATAGTTTTTGTCTGTTTTTCAACGACACTAGTTGTGAATTATTTAATCCCTTCAGCAGAAAATAGATTCTTCTATGAAAAAAAAGAAATTTTGTTTTGTTTTTTTCAGATGATGATGATGAATTGTTCGTCTTCGAATGACATGAACACAATGGATATTCTCGATGACATCGAAAATCTTCTCTTTCTCTGCGATCGTTTAAACACACGTTTAGCACAAGTAACAACTTATGTCGATGAAGTTAAACAAACATGGATCAGCAAACGACGTTCGATCGAAAGTGATTCCAATGTTTCGCCATTGATCGCACAAAAAGCTATTAAATGTAATAAAGTTCTATTAAATGTTGCTGAAAAACTCGCCGTTGTCGAACTACAAACCGAATCATTGCATCATCTTCATTCAATGATCGGCACCAGCACCGACAAACCACAATTACCATCAACGATGACGAATATTCATGCGCCGCCAACCCGTTCAAATTCAATTCCAGGAGCAAGATTTCGTGAAACAAACACACCGAAACCACCAGCAATCGAACAGCAACAATCGGCATTCCATCGGCCATTGTCCGTTCAAGAGACAAAAGTTCCGCCACGTCCCGTTCAATACAATCTACCAACCAAACTCGTCAATGGCCATTCAACGGAACCGTTTGTTGGCAATTCCAATCCGATTGAGAACAAAACTCGAGTCAAAATGCAGGTTATTCCGAGTGGCACGATTTGGCGTCATGCTGACATTCCAATTGTCGATCATCCATCGGCATTTTTCGTTTCAAATCAAGATCCACGTGTTGCCGAACAATTTCATATGATGTCTTTGGAAATGAAGTAAAAGAAAAGACGAACAAACAAACACAAAAGATGAGAGATTCGATTTTTAGTTCACATTATAATAAACCAACGAGTACGCTTGTACCGTTACAAAATATTTCGATTGGAGATTTCTGCGTGGCTCGATTTAGTGAAGATCGAATGTGGTATCGAGCTCGAGTGGTTTTGAATAATAGTATGTTTATTTTTTGTTCGTTTCTTTTGCAAGATAATTCAACGGAAAATATTTAGACGAATCCGTACTCATTGTTTTCATTGATTATGGAAATTCAGAATCGAAATTACCGAGTGAAATCTATCCATTGATCGAGCCATTAGCACGTTTACCAGCAATGACAGTTGCTTGTACATTAAACGAAGTAGATTCATTTCAAGCCAAAATCTATTCGAATTCTCTTTCTCTTCATTAGGCATTTCCGAATAATGAAAATTTCTGGACTCAAGAAGCAACTGATGCGTTTAATTCGATTGTTAAAAATCGTATTGTCGAAGTACAATTTCAACAAGGTGTTGGCCAGCAATGGTAAGTCATTGGATAGTCTACTTCGAAAAAGAATTCGAATTTCGTCATAGGCCACTTCATTTTGTCAAAGTCTTACTCGATGGCCAAGTAAATTCTTGAAATTCGAAAACATTCTCCCTATCGATTCACTTTTAGTCGATTGCTTCACATCCGAAATTAGCGCCACATACTCGATCTGCTCGTAACGAACAGATTGCCGTACATTTTAACGACAAACTTACACCAATGGAATATATTTTGTATAATGTTGCCGTTGTTGAATCAGATATTTATAATAATAGTGAATATAAAATATGAATGTCAAATAGAAATGACAATGATTCTCTATTTGTTTATTCATAGATTTGCCATTATAGAGAGATTATCAACACATGGTGATTTGTGAATTCTCAGGAGTTAGTTTTCATTGTTTTTCTTTTTTTCATACACTGTATATTACAAGCGAGAGAGAGAGAGAGAGAGAGAGAGTAGTGTTTCATTTTTGTTGTTGTGTGATATCAAGCCTGTGTATCAGTGCAATGGTTTTCCTCTTTTTTTTTCTTTTTTGTTCTTCCAGTTGTACTTATTTTTTGTGTTTAAAGAAAATAAAAAGCATATTTTTCTGAAAAATTCTTCGGTAAACTCTTAGTGTCTTTATTACTCGCAGATTTTGTTTTAAAATGGCTCAAACATTGATTGTTTTATTTTTTATTTTGTTCATTTCGATTGTTCAGAATCGGTTAGTAAGATGTCAATGGACAAAATTGGATTTTGTTGGTTTGTTTATTTAGAATTATACGTGTTACATATGGATTTCCACGTCCAAATACGAAATCATGGTTTCAACCGAATTTTTACTTCACAGCCTTCAATGATGAGACCGAATATGAATCTTCAAATATGCAATTATCTCCAACAAGAATAACAACGACTGCACCAACGATAAAAGCATTGGCAAAACGAGTTCATAAAGGTGATCCAAGAGAATTTCTTGGTTAAACGGAATTTCTCATGTAACAATAGCGTCATCTATCATATGTTTGCTTATGTCAGATCAAACAAAAACATGTTTTATCTAGCACGTTCTTATACTAATGTCTATTGTTTGTTCGTGCAAATAAAAAGTTGAAAAAAAAGCCACTAGTTTTAGTGTTATTAAGACTTTTTTTTCATAATATTCGCCTATTCACAAAATACTACTATTGAAAGAACCAATAGAAATATAAGTTTGTTCTGTCAACTGGGGAAAAAGTTGAGTCATTGAGTAATTTTTTACTTATACTTTTGCAAGTAAATTTCGTTACTATATATTGTAGATTTAAAATGCACAAAGACCGTCGAGATCTTCGGCAAATCGACTCAGATTATAATGACTATCATGAAGGAGCCAACAATGAACCCTATCGATTATCTACTGCTGATTCAGGTCGTGGATCAATGCTTTTCTCTGATAGATCAACAATGGCCAGTGGAACTGCATTTGATTCCATTGCATCGCCTTTCTCAGTAGATGAAGCTTCCGTAGTTGATAAGAAATTAGAAGAAAAACCGAGTAAATAAAATGAAATAATTCATTATCAATCAATATTATAAACATTTCGCTCGTATTTAGTTCGCATTTCTCGAACTCATATTATACGTGGTAGAATCTACGAAAAAGCTTTTGTCTCACATGTCGACCATCCATCAGCATTTTTTCTGCAATTATATCATCAAAAAAAGAAGTTTGCAGAACTGCATTCAGATATCTAGTACGATTGTTTATTGTATTTTTCATCTTCTCGATTTCATAATATGTATTTCAGTCAGTATTATTCAAAGAATTCAATGTCAGATCCTTCGAAGAAATGGAAGCACGGTGAATATTGTATTGCTAAATTTACTGACAATGCATTTTATCGTGCAAGAATTATCGAAACTCCTGAAGGTATACGTTATTTTGAAATATTTTAATTAGTTATTTTTGAAGAAAATTTAGGAAACAACACACAGGATCAATATGACGTTGTTTACATTGATTTTGGCAATTGGGGAAAAGTTCATTCGAGTGATATTCATATTCTTCTTCCTAAATTTGCTGAACTATCAGCACAAGCAATAGCTTGTACTCTCTCTCAAGTAAATTCATTTCGTAGATCTAAAATAAAATCAAAATTCAATCCTAGACTTTACCTCGAGGTCATACCTGGTTTGAACATCCAAAAGCAATTGACCTATTCGAAGCACTTGTTTACAACAAATATGTCGACGCTGCATTTATTCTACGAAACGATAACGACTATTGGCCTTTAGAATTTGTTGAATTAGAATTATCTTATGACAAAATTGTAAAATAATTGCTTCGATTGACGATTCATGTTTATGTTTTTTCATTTAGAATGTTCGAGACCATATGAAGGCAGAAAATCTTATCCGTATTGATTCCAATAAGCAATTTCATATTGAATTTAGTCAACTCTTTCAACGTGTTGACTATCTTATTTATAATATACGACATGAAAATTCAGAAACGAACGATACGGACGACGAAGATGAAAACTAAATGCTGAAGGACTCATCCGTTTATTTTTGTTTTTTTATTTTTAATTATTTATTTTAAAATTAAATAAAATCTAAATACAATTGATCTCCTTATCTTTACTATGTCAATAGATAGAGATCACACTTAACCTTGATCTGTCATTCGTTCTAATTGTGTGATCAATAGATTAAGAGACCGAGAGAGGAGAAAAAGAAACGATCTATTGTGTTCATTCGGACTAATCATCCATTATCATTATCTCACTCAATGTGTGCGCATTTTCATGATTAGCAAGTGTAGATATGTATGTCTAACGGAAGCTTAGACGATATAATTGATATTGTCCACAGGAAAGGAGACGATGATGTAACTAAAAACGAAGTAAGTAATCGCTATCGTTTCTTTTTTTTTATTGGCCTTCGTTGTGTTTCTTTTATATTGAATTTATTCTCAATGAGAAAAAGAAAGAACGAGTCTCTATTCAGATTTAGATTTCAAAAGAATGTCGACTAATCATACGAAATCCAATTCAATTATTTTACTAAAACAATTAATCGCTAATCGTCGACGATCTTTTCTCAAAAGTAATAATCATGATGTAATCTTTCTCACAAAATAAGTTCTTCGATAGACACAACACAACCTTTAAGTTCAATTTCACGCACAAATCTATCTGCATCATCGAACCAATACATTTATTTCCTAATCATCAGTTTTCTATTTATGGCTTTATTCTCTCTCGCAATAGTTCTTCGGTAAAAAAAAACACACAAATTTCTCTCGTTCGTTATGATCCTTGTTTTACTTTAGACAATACCTTCACAAGTCCTATCGAAAATTTTCTCGTAAACATCGTCATTCGTCGACACCGTTATCTTCTTCGCCGATAGCTAGTAAGTATCACGAACAAGGATTAATGCCCTGTCGAGACTAAATCTATGCATTCGGCGATTAGATGACCAAATGGGCAGTCAACAATCGACTTGTGTCTCACCTAAACTAACGAATATTTCTCGTCATTCACGTTCATCGATTCGACGAAAATCGAATTCAATTATTTCAGGTCGTTCGTCGACAACCGAAGAAATTCCTGCCGAACAATTGCTGGACGTCTATCTCGAACGGCGTGCACACGATAATCTTGCATTTGCAATTGAATTTCAAGTATGAAGAGAACAAAAACCATATCTCGATACGTTTTTTTTTCTTATTTTTATCATAGACTCTTCCGAATTACGAAGATCTCTCTTGTACATCAGCAATTCGACCGACTGTTGTATCAAAAAATCGTTTTGTAAATATTCTTCCGCTTGATCATTCTCGAGTGATTCTCAATAAGATCGATAACGATCCAGCAACGGATTATATCAATGGAAATTACATTTCAGTTTGTCGAGAGAATTCAAAGCGTTCGATTTGTTGTGTTTTCCCTTTTTTTTTCCTCTAGGGTTATAAATGTGCGAAGAAATTCATCGCTACTCAAGGTCCGAAATTAGAAACATGCGAAGATTTCTGGCGAATGATCTGGGAATTCAATCTGCAATCAATCGTTATGCTAACCAATGTAACCGAAGGCGGTTTACGAACCGTAAGACACAATAAAAATAAAAATAATAAAAATCTCGTTTTTATCAAGACAAAATGTCATCAATATTGGCCTGATCTCTATCAAACAATCAACTACGGGTCATATCAAATCATTTCTATTGATGAACAAAACTGTTCGGCATATAAAAAACGTGTTTTTCAATTGAGTCAAGTAAGTTTAATGAAACGATTGAGTAAATCGAGCATAGTTCGCGGTTGATCAGTCGGAACCATATGACCAGCTTTTCGTACGCCTGCTTGCATAAATCGTCGAACGATTTTAATGTAACCAGCGACTTCAGCATCGCTCGGATCGACTTTCCAAATTTGTCGTTGAGCTGTTTTGTATTCATCGGCATGATCCCATTCTAAATCAGCTAGCCAATTCATTGTTAAACTTTCAGCACAGATTATATCTAATAAACCATTGTAAACTAAGACTTTATAATTATTAAACAACGTTGTTAATTGTTCCGATGGAATACTTTGAAAAACATCGTTCATTAGATGAAATTCAACTCGATCGTCTTGTTGATAGGGCAGTTTGCCGACGTGTATTTGTCCTCGTGTGTCGCTTGTCGTTACAAAATCGACATAATTCGAAAAATTTCCCGGTACATCCGTATAGAGATAGTTGAAATACGCTTTCAAACCAGTTACATTTCGAAAATATGATGTTGTATTTATCAAATCACCATCGATTAATGCATCGGATATTTTAAATGCATCGATAAAACGTTTTTGACTGATTGCATAACGAACTAAATCGGATTGAAGATTGAAATAGAACAATTGATTTTCGTCAATTAAGCCGATCTAGTTCGAGAGAAAGAAGATTAGTATTCAAGAGAAAAATAAGTTTTACTTGATAAACTAATGGACCGTAGGCATATTGTCTGTACGGATCAGTCCAACCGTTGCCCATTGAAAGTCCGACTAGATTAATTTTGATTTTCGCTGAAGCATTTTGATTTTCTTGGTGAATTTTATAGCTAATCGATGGCACATATTTGCCGGCATAACTTTCGCCGGTAACATAAAACGGACTTCGAGCATAATCAGTAAAAATTTGAAAGAATTGCGAAAGACCTGAGTAGAGATCGCGTGCAACATCATCTTGTGTGCGTGTGTAACCTTCGTCTTTATCGACAAAACTAAAACCTGTACCAACAGGATTGTCGATGTATAAAATACTGTACTCAGCATTCCATGAGATGTTTCGTTCGATGATTTTCTCGGAATTAATCGCTTCTATGGGACCATTTTCGACGAATAAACCGAAGAGTGATGATGCACCTGGACCACCTTGAAGCCACAAGAGAACAGGAGCATTCTTATCACCATTTTGACTCGGAAAGAACCAGAAAAATAGATTCGAATTATATTCTTTATTCACTGTTAAATAGCCTGAATAGGATGGATATTTATATTGTGTTAATTTAACAAGACTAAGAAAAACAAATTTTCAATTACAATCTCTCAAGATTTGTTATTCTACCTTAAATTTCTTGCTTCTTCGATCTTTCCTTGTTCTAAATACGGTGTTAGAAATAAAGGTTCACCGGGATCGCCATCAGCTCTGTATTCGATGTTTTCTCGAGTATTGATTAATGTTTTGTATGGATTTAAAAATCCATGAATACATCCGAACAAACAAATAACTAAAATCAAACTTTGTCTCATCATCTAAAATGATAAAATGATTTCATCAAGTGCTCTTCATCTTCTTCTTTTTTTATCTAAGATCAACAATGACAATGATATTTCACCGTCATCATCATTAACCACCGATGAAACGTCATCATTGACTTCGTTCAATGTCCAACAAGACCTTCGGTTTATTGTTCAATATCATTTCACGCAATGGCAAGATATGGACGTGCCAAACGATTGTGCGAGATTAATTCAATTAATTCATGATGTTAATCAACAAACCAATGTTCAACAATATCCGATTGTTGTTCATTGCACGTAAGAAAACAAAACAAAAAAAAACGATAGTTAATTTCAATTGAATTTGTTTGGCTTAGTGCGGGAGTCGGCCGGACAGGCACGTATATCGCAATCGATGCAATGATAGACAAACTCGATCAAGAACGAAAGATCGACATATTCGATTTCGTTTCACAAATGCGTCGAGAACGACATTTTATGGTTCAGACAGTCGTATGTTACGCATCATTTCTAAATTGGATATCTTTGTTTTTCGTTGTTGTTGTTGATAGAAACAATACGTTTATATCTATCGAACTATTCTCGAATATCAACTGTTCGGTAATACGAGAATCGAAGGACGATTATTCCCGTTGATTTATTCGAATTTAAAAACTAATCTTCAACTAGAATTTAATGTAAAAGAAATTATTTCGTAGAAAATTATGTTCTCGAAAATCAAATCTTTAGAAATTATCATTATTACCTCAAGAGAATGTTTCTCATCATGATGCACTTCTATCCGAGAATAAAACCAAAAACCGAAGTCAAACAGTTATTCCCTGTGAGTTCGTTATTCGTTTCTCACGATCTCGAATCTCATTTTCCAATCTTTAGATGATCATAATCGAGTTTGTCTCAGTCGAATTCACGGTCATTCGTATCTAAACGCTTCATTCATCGAAGTATTCTCGGGCACACCATTTATCATCACACAAGATCCGCTCGAAGAGACAATAACCGAATTCTGGCGAATGTTTATCGAACATAATACGAATTGTATCGTTCAATTTCATACGGCAAACGATGTGAGACATTGATCTTTATCTCGATAGAATATTGTAGTGTTTTTTTCTTGTAAATAGTCTTGTCCAATTTATTATCCGACTGAAGATAATCCGTGTCAAAAGATAACTTCGACAAGTCTCGTTAAATTTCTCTCGAAAGAAGTTTTTCAAGAGAAATTTATTCTTCGTCAATTCTATCTTCTCGATACACGCGAAACATTGACGAAGACGATCTATCATTTTGAATATTTACCGATGATAACAAACACCGATTCGATGGAAATCAATTTTTCAAATTATCTATTCGATTTCATCGGAAAAATTAACAAAAAATCCGATAAAAACTCATCGTTGATTACCATTCATAACGGGTAGCGAAAAACAAAACAAATAGGGGAAAATATTCGAAAAATATGCTTTTCTTTAGAAATGGAGATTCGATTTGTGCGATATTTGGGTTGCTAATGATTTTACTCGATCAATTAAAATCTGAACATACTGTAGATGTTTTTCAAACCGTACGAGAATTTCAACATCAACGACCTGAGCTAATCACTTCATTCGTATATTTATTCTCAAAAGGATAAAAACTCGATTATTATCTTTTTGTTTTCATTTCATAGGCTCAATACGAATATCTCTACGAAATGCTTGCTAAATTTCTCGATGAATCCTACGATTTAACAACAAGAAAATCATCTCTCTCGCTGAACAACAGTATCTACGATAATGACCATGCGAATTGACATGCTTTTTTTTGTTCTTTTCTCAACCTAAATTATTTATTCTCTCAAATAAAAGAAAAGACAACAAAAACGAGCAAAATTTATTTCGGTTGATCAGCTAAAAATTTTTGAAGAAGATCAAGCGATGCTCGTGGTTGATCATATGGTACCATATGACCTGCATTACGAACAGTTGCAAGATAGAATCGATTGTTATTCACTTTCTTAATGTAACCAGCGACTTCGGCATCACTTTCAGCAACTTTCCAAATTTTTCGTTCGGCTTGTCGAAGTTCATCGGTACCTGACCAAACTAATTCATTGACCCAATTCATTGTCAATGGTACAGCAATGATCACATCCAATTGACCGTTGTAGATCATCACACTGTAGTTTGCATTGGCAATAGCAGCGACTTTCCAGGCCATGCTTTGCATCTATAAATTTCGAATTAAAAAAAAACAGATGAGAAAACGAAATAAACATACGATATCGTTCATTAACATTGTCTCGACAATTGCACTTTCAGTTCCATAGGAAATATTACCGACATGAATTTGTTTACGTCGATCGGCTCCAGTGATAAATGGAACATAGTAACCTTCATCAGCGGGCTCATTACTTAATAAATAATTGAAATAATTTTTAATTCCAGTAACATTGTAGAAATAGGCTGTTGTGTTAATTAAATCACCATTTAAAAGTGAATCAAAAACTTTAAATGCATCGATATATCGACCTTGTTCGATATTATAACGCATTAGCGATGTTTGTAAATCGAAATAAGCTTTTTGATTCAAATCAATCAAACCAATCTATGACGAGAAATGTTAATTCAAAAAAAACAACAACTCAAAATTCATTTTACTTGATAGAGAAAATCACCGTAGTTGTATTCATTAATTGGATCGGTTAAACCATCACCAATAGTCATGCCTTTCAAATTAATTCGAGTTTTAACCGATGGACTTTGATTTTCTTGATGAATTTTATATGTGATCGATGGAACATATTTGCCTGCATAACTTTCACCGGTGACATAGAATGGATTTTTCGCATAACTATCATAGATTTGAAAGAATTGTGTTAGAGCTGAATAGAGATCACGTGCAACATCATCTTGTGAACGTGCATAACCATTTTGATTCGATGTAAAACTAAAGCCTGTGCCAACAGGATTGTCGATGAATAATAAATTGTAATTTTGATTCCATGAAATAGGACGATTTTGAATGTTACCATTGGCATCGATGGAAATTGGACCGATTTCAGTAAATAAACCGAAGAGTGATGATGCACCTGGACCACCTTGAAGCCAGAGAAGAACTGGAGCATCAGCAGCACCATTTTCAGCTGGGAAAAACCAGAAGAACATATTCGAATTGTATTCTTTATTGACAGTTAAATAACCAGCGAATGATTGTCGTTTGAATGGTGGTAATTCTACGGTACTAAAATATTTCCAAGGATATTTTACATATCGAAACAAAAAAGGCATCTCTCTACCTCAATTGTCTTGCTTCGGCGGTTTTGCCTTGTTCAAGATATGGTGTTAAAAATAATGGCTCGCCAGGATCATCGCCAAATTTAATCGATGTTGGTTTAGTTTTAGGAAGAAATTTGGTAAATGGTCCACGAAGACCGTGACTATATTCGAATGCAATTAGAGCAACAACAGCAAGCAATAGAATACGCATCTTTATTCAAAGATAAATACGAAAGTGAAGAAGAAGAACTGGAGATATTGTGGTTGATATATGCTCGATGATAACGAACATTGAAATGCTTTGAAAGCATGATATCATAAGTCATTATCTTTCGAAGATAAAAAGGGCAGATTTTGAATATCGAAAACGAATTTCTATTTGCTTGATTTCCAAACGACAACGATGAGAACAAATAAGACTTCAAGGTTTTATCGAAGATGGCGCTTTAGTTAAACGAACTACATTGGACGTACTTAAAATGTTCCGAAAAATAGCATTTTCATATCTCATATTTTTTATTTTTTATTTTTCTTCATTAACCGTCAAGGACAAATAATATTGTCACGAACCAATTGGACTATTTTCTATGAATTTAATCAATCGATTGGTATTTTTATGTATTTTAATTCTTAACAGTTACTCATTGATAAAATCGAATGAATTCGATGCAGGCTGTTTAAATGGACCGGATTTTTGGTGTTTAAATGCGACTACCGAAGCACTTTGTGATATAACAAATAGAACAATTGGAGTTTGTGGATTTTCGAGTAAACGATGCGTAGAAAAAACAGGTAAACATAAGAAAGAAAAAAACAGAACAATTTTTGTATTGTTTTTCTCATAAGGTGATGCTTTTTGTAAAACATCTCAACCGTCTCCATTTGCTTTCAATGGTGGACTGACTGGTGTCGATGATGGTCTTTTCTATTTCTACATGCTCGATCTCTATTGGCCACCATCGAGTTGTCCAGCAATTTATAACGAAACAACGGATTTTCTTCGTTATTTCTGTTCGCCATATACGAATGTCAATCAATCTGGAAGTGAACGTTTAGTTTTACACGGAGTTTGGCCAACATTTTCCACGAAAGGAAATTATCTAGGTTGGCCACAGTTTTGTTCGAATTCGTCGAAATGTCATATCGATGGAAATTTATGTCCTTGGGCGAATGCAAGTCAAGAACGTTTCAGTCAAAGCGAGTATGAATATTGTCTATCGATTGAAAATGTTCAACAATGTCTAATCAATCCATTGGAAATCATCGTACCGGAACAGGAACGTTTGAAAACCTACGCACCAGGTTATTTAGGCAAAAGAAATCTTTTTATCAATCATGAATGGACTAAACATGGTAGAAGATGATTCCAAAGAAAAAAATATATAAAAATTTTTTTCGTAGGCTCATGTTCTGCATCGATATTTCGAAATAATATTTCGAATTATTTGTCAACGATGCTGGATTTAGTTCAAACATACACACAGCCGGGTAGTATAAGCTATCAGGTATTCAATTTAGTGTTTTTTTCTTCTTTCGGATATTCTTTTTCTATGTAGTACATTCAACGTAATGTTGGCGAGAAAATCGGTCTTCAATATTTGTTAAATGCATTCAATCAAACTGCAACAATCAGTTGTACCAACAAATGTGAACTTGACGAAATCGCATTTTGCATTAGTCGAGATAACCAAACAGGTCTTCCGGGCCAATCAATTCCCTGTCCAATCGGTGCCCAAACTAGCAGTGATACATGTCAAAAAGCTCGATGTGAATACGTGTATATTCCAGCACGAAGTCCATCGAAAGATACTGATGCTTAATTTAATTTTTAAAAATATCTATTTTTTTAATCAATCAAAGAATTAAAAACAAAGGCAAGAGCAAGAAAGTCATTTTTGAGAAGCAGCTTTTCGTAGACTTTCGATATCATCCGAATTTATTTCAATTAATTGTTTGATTTGCTGTGGTTCATTGAGTAGAACTAAATATAATTGATCAATTCGTGGACGTTTAGGTTCTGGTGCAGGTACTAATTTCTGTGTTTTTGGGTCTTTAATTTGTCCGCCACTACCTGTTTGCATATAGTGAAAAAATGGTTCTTCATTTTCAATACGCGAACCACGAATTTGATCGTATTTATCAAATTCAAGTGTATAATGATCCGTCGGTGGCAAAGAACGTGTTGACATACCTACAAAATTTCATTCAAAAAGCTATTTTCTCTTGGTTTTTTACTTTCACACAATGCAAACCTTTGGAATAATCTGTTAATGTTCCAATAAATGCTAAATCGAACATTGAGATGATTTTCAAAGCTTCATCTTTACCCGTTAGAATACCCATGTCTGTTTTTTCTCTAAATATATCAATGATACTTATAACGATTGTTTATAAATCTATAACAGACATCTCTCCTTCTCTCTCTCCTTCTCGATATATATATATATATATATCTATCTTTTTCTTCCTGTCTGACATCGTAATAATCCATGTTCAACAAGAAATACTATCCAATTGATCAAGGACACAAAACGACGCATATCAGTTTATTTATCTAGAGTCACTTCGACATATTCTCGTAATTATGTTGTCTGAAGATAAATAACACTCCTTATTAGAACATATCCTATGGGATCGAGAGATCTAATCAATTTCATATTTGTGTGTTTATTGAAAAAGAAGAGAAAAAAAAGAGTCGATTCAGTGTGCAGCAAAACAAAAAGAAAGAATAAAAGTAAATCAATTGATTATTCGCCGTGAATCTTCGTATTATATTGAAATTGAACATAGGGAACTTTGGCGTTAAGTTTATCGATTGCTACTCGTGATATATTCGGACATTCGATAAGTATAACACGTTGAAGATAATGTGAATTCTTTCGTAAATATTTTAAACCTTTATCCGTTATTAATTGACAATAGGATATATCGATTTCATAGAGATATTTACAAACACCACTTAGATATTGTAAACTCATATCGGTTAATAATGAACATGAACAAATATTTAATGTTGTCAGATATTTACAACAGAATGCCATTGAACGTATCGCATTGTCAGTTAATTGAGTACAAAATGATAGATTTAAATATTCTAAATTCGTGCATGATGTCGCAAATTTTGTTAAACCTAAATCGGATATTTGTCGACAGGATGATAAGGTGACTGAATGTAAATGTCCGGAATTGCCTAGAGTTTTTAATGATTGATCCGATGTTAATGTGCCTGTTAAATCAACGAGAATCAATTGATCCATTTGTCCGAGATATTCAAAACCCGCTTCAGTTATTTGATCGAGATAACAAAGTTTCAAATAAGCAATTCGTTTACATCGTCGTGCAAGATTCATTATTGATCCGTCACTGATACGCATGCAATTGGTTAGATTGACTTCTCGTAAACGATTGACACACGGTCCATCAGTAAGATTTTTGATTCCATTATCACTGATCAATAAACAATCAGCGAGATTGAGCACACGAAGTTGTTTTAATGTGCCAAGAAATTTCATTGAATTATCGGTTATTGACGGACAATCAGTTATTGAAATATGACAGATTTCCGTACATGATCGACAGAGTAAACGAAGATGCTAGAAGAAAAAGACGAGCGAATGAAATTGTTTGAGAATAAGTTTCTACTTCGTCATTAAGCGATTTATTCGAATCGAATTTAATTGTTGTTAATTTTGTTAATAAATGCATTTGTTTAAACGAAAAACCAGTTAAACGACGAACTGATGACCACATTGAAATTTGTTTTAAATTACTCATTCGTTTACAAATCGGATTCATATGTTTATCAGTTAGATTTGCTAGATCATCCATTACTAAATTCTATTTAAAAAAAAATCAATCAAATTTCACATTCGAAATTAATCTTCTTGCGTCGTACTTCAAGTTCACGAAATGCATCAGCCATCGCTTCGAATCCGACGGATGTTAACTGTGTACATCCTGTAATATCTAAATGTGCTAGTTTTCTGCAACCACGTCCGTTTGCTATAAATGTAAATGCTCGATCAGTGAATTGCTTCGAATAGGCTATGCTTAGATACTGAAGAAAATGACAATGACGTCCGAGACTTCGGAATGTTTGATCAGTGATTTCTGTATGAGATAAATTAAGATAAAGTAAAATATGACAACCGGATGCGATGATTTTAACTGCTTCATCACTGATAGCTGAACATTCGCTCAAATTGAGATCTTGTAAATTTTTGCAACTGCCAATACCTGAAAAAAAGTTAAAAAAAAACAATTCATTTTTTCTTTCTATTCATATGATCTGACTGAGAAATGTCAAACGACCGATACGAGAACATTGCCGAAGATTTAAATGTTGTAAATACGGTCGAGCACGTTGAAGAAACCGTACGGCTAATCGATCGTCGAGTACGTTGTGTGTTCGATGTAGATCGAGTTTCGACCAAAGCATCGATGATTGTGTTAACATTTTCCAATTTCGACAGACTTGAGCACATCGAGCAAGATCATCGACATCTAAATATGCGAGAATTCGAACAGCAGCTTCACGAGTTAATGACGACAGTTCATCTCGAGCTTCACCATGGCCTGAAAACAATATTATTGAAGTTTTTTTTCTTTTTCTCTCGATTTGAATTTACTTAGAAAACCGTTTAATTGCTGATTTTCTTCTCCACGTTCGACTCGATCGAAATAGTCTCGTGTTCGTCGTGCTTGTTGTGCGACAAGATTCCATTCGTTCAATACAATTCTCAATTGATACGTTTCAGCACAATGATTTATATGATAAACAGCTGCTTTTTGTCTTGCAAGACGATGTGTGACTAAAATTCGAAAAACATCATCATTTCAAATTGAATATTTTCGATCGATCCGTCTCACGAACCCCATTGTGACCATTGCCGAAAGAAAACATTCAATGTTCGCGTACGATAGTACTCATCGGCGGCTTGTTCACGTTTTTCTAGCCAACGTTTTTGTCCTAAATGCGTCAAGTAATATCGTAACCAAGCCGAGAAAAGATGTCGTTGAATATGCAATTTATAATGTTCAATAGCCATTCGAATTTGTTTTTCATTGGGTTCCAATGTATTATCGCAAACAGCAAAGACATAACTGAGTGAACTTTCGATATTAAATGGTCGATCGACAGGTCGATAGATTTCAGGAATGAAATAATCCCAATTGAGATTGACTCGAACGGATGCAGGCAATGAATGAAGTTCTTTGAGACAGCTGATTAGCCAAGCTTGAGGATCTTGTGGTTGACAAACGAGTAGAGATGAAATTAAAGCTTCGTGAACTTCGGCTATTCGTTGTGAACGAAGATAGAAACGTAGGGATGGTTCAAGTGTCAAAAATAGTTTGAGCAATGAGGCCATGTTTCTTTCTTTTTTGTTATGACGACCGATTTACTATTTGCTCGCCGGGGACACAACTGATGCAGGAGGAGAAAGAGAAAAAGAGTTTTTTTCTTTTTTGATTCTTTATTTCATCAATATTTGTGGTAAAAGAAAAGAAAGAAAAAAGAATGATCGAATGAAAACAAACGATAGATTATTTCTCACTGTTAAAATTAAGTTTGATTTGTTTTTTGTTCAGCTTTTGCATGCTCAGCGATTTTTATTGCTTTTTGAATAATATCAGTGCATGTTTCATGTCGCGATAGTTTATTATCTTCAAAAAATCCTTCACTGTTCAATGACTTTTGTGTCTTATTACTAAATTTCAAACAACCGAAACCATAGACTTTTCCATCTTGAAATTCTCCTTCATATTTCATTCCATCACAACGAGTAAACACACCTAAACCATGATAAAGTCCTTGATTGAATTCTCCATCATACCTAATTACGTCAATAACTTTTTTTCTTTTTCTTTTGTCAATTCAAACCTCGATCCATCTGGATACGTTATAGATCCAAGTCCTTGAAACAATCCATTTTCGAATTGACCTCGATACTTTGCATGATCAGCAAATTGTAACTCACCATATCCATGTCGTTGTCCATCTTCATTCCAATCGCCTTCGAAAGAATAAATCTCAAAATACATTCGATTTAGTCTAACCTCGTTTTGTACCTGAGTATTCCGACCCATCGGGATACTGAAATGAACTTAGCATGACTTGTTCCTCTTCAGGACAAAAAGATCAACTCGATTGACAGTTAAAAAGAAAACGCACGCATGTATTATTAATCATTGACAATTAAATAATCACATATGTCACGTAAAACAAAGACAAATCTCTCTCTCTCTCTTCTAGGATCGTTTTATTTAATTCAATAAAAGAAAAAAAACAGAAGCAGATTGTCATCACTGTTACAAATACAGAACAAATTCGTGTCCCACCGGCGCTAAACAAAAACAAAAACTACCGATTCTTGTTTTTCTTTGCTGCATATTGCACGGGACATTCGAATATCAAGACGACAAATACGCACATGCATTGAAGTCTATCTGAATGCTTGCTGTTGTTGTTGCTGTTGAAATTGATCTTTTCGAAATTGTTTTGCATCGAGTTTTTCACGTTCTTTAGCTTGTTTTTTCGTTTTATAACGATGATTTTGAAACCAAATTTTAACTTGAGTCGGTGTTAATTGAAGAATATTTGCAAGATTTTCTCGCTCGGGTGCACTCAAGTATTTCTGCTGTTTAAAACGTCGTTCTAATTCGTAGATTTGTCCTTGATTGAACAGAATTCGTCGTTTACGTTTTTGAGAAACGAACGGAAACGACGTATACGCTGATTTCATCATTGGATCTTGATGATGTCCGTAAACACTTGCTGCTAACGCTGCACTATCCATTGCCGATGATGGACCAACTAAATAACGAGACACTAAACCAGCAAATCAAATAACTTTTTATTTCGTTTTGTTTTTTATCTTACTTGCAGCGGGTCCATACCAACATGAACTTGAAGAATACTGTCCTGTTGTATTTGCGCTATTCGGAAATGAACTACTATAATCATAGTATTGATTATTAGCTGATGTAGGACTGTAGTAACTGTTGTGAACTGTCGATGGTCCGAATGAAGAATTACAGAGATTGTTCGATGTTGTCGTGCTCGATGGACGAGCAATCGGATATGCCGATGAGGATGTGGCAGCCGATAATGCTTGAGCCATTTCAATCGATCGTTTGTACGAAACCGTTGGATCGGCATCTAATGGTTGAAGAATATCTGTAACACTGAACGGCATTGATGCCGATGGAATTAATGGTGGTGTTGTACTGCGTTTAATTTGGCTTTAAAAAGAAATTAAAAAAAAACTTCGAATAGGAAAATCAAATTAATTGTACTTACTTCGAGTTATAATAAGGAAGAGCATCAGTTTGTTCTTGTTTAGCCATATCGAGTAAATTGACTACGAAGCTTCAGTTTTGTCTCTTATGAGTGGCTCATTCGATGATGGATGTACTTTTCTTTCGTCGCTGATTTTGTCGAGAGAGAGTTAAATCTATGAATATTTTGTTTGCTTCATTTTTTCGAAGTATCATAGAACAAAAGAAAAACAAACTAGAAGATAATCTCAAAACATATTTCACGAGAAAAGAAACAAAAATAACAAATCGAAATCGTGTATTTCGATATAGTTAAGAAAAGAAATTCCAAGACTAACACTTCAACTAGTACATAAGATGATGATGTGTGTTTTTCTTTGAGTTTGAGAGAGAGAGAGAGAGATAGAGAAAAAAGAAAAAGAAGCTTTTTATTTCGTCGTTTGAAGTTGACGCACTCAACAAGGCACAAGTGTCTTATAGAATGATGATGATGGTGATGATGAATATGAGAAGTGCTTTTCTCGGCTGGTGTTGCGTTTTATTCGACATCGAAAAGGATTATTAAATTCATAAAAAAGAAGTGAGCGAACGAGAGAAAGAAAATAAGGCAAAAAAGAAGAAGAAGAAAACTTTTCTTCTCTCTTTCTCTTCTTCGTCTCTCCAATCAATAGTTAGTTTCGACAAATTTCATTGGTAGAATTGATTTTTTCCGAAAAGCTAGTTTTTGATTACCATTCGATTTAATTCAATTATCTCTAATCCTGAACAAGAGAGAAACTAAAAAAAGACACCACCCACGCATAACGAACGTATCCCGTTCGATTGCACCTCAATATCATTCTTCATTCCGACACATACCAAACAAAATAAAGTCTATCTTGTTTCTCAATATCGGAAGTGAAATTTCCGATAGAGTTCGAGCCAATCATCTAGCTTGCCCAGACATATAGGCACTATTTGTTTTCAAGTACTACCCACTTGAAAATTCCACAGGCTAAAAAGAAATCGCTAATTACAAATTTGTCCGATATGAAAAAAGAAGAAAACGAGAGAAAAGAAACAAATAATTTCTTTTTCCTTCGATGACCTAGATTGAATTGATTCTTGTTTTACATCAACTGATCTGCTGGATATCGAACGATTTTCATTGACAGCACACCACCTGTTGTGTCTTCAATATCGATTGGAGACACGTGTGCTTCTAACAATTGCATCACACCAGAGAATCGAACAAGTAGATACTTGAATCAATTGCTTTCTTCTTATATAATAAATCGATGTAAGAAAACGACTCGAATAAAAACCAATCTAACTAGCTGCAATTATCACTAACTTGTTGTTTTAATGAAATAACATCGAAATCAGATCATACTTGTTACAATCTTCTTGCATAATCAATTTCGAGAGAGAAAAACAACTCGGACATATCAACTGTGAACAACGACACATTTAATAACGAACGATAGGAGAGAGAATAAGATATAGAAAAATTTCGTTTTTAATAGTACTAATTGTTGTTTGACTTTCCTTTTCTGCTTTAATTTACTCGGTTGCTTGTTTCTTTAAGTAGTTCTTTGTCTTTCGGGCATCATTTTCTTTTTCTTTTCTCTTTCAAAATCAACGCTAGCAGCTAAATAAAAGGTATATTTAGAATAGAAATATTTAGGGAAAAGAAGAAAAAGAAGGAACGAGATCCTTTCAATTCAAATATTGACACATGTGATGAGAGACAACATCGTTCTCTTTGTGCAGGCACTTATTGTCTCTATCCAGCTGCGTCCACCACTTGAAAATGACATTGAGAGAGTAGAGTCTCCGTTCGATCTCAGAACTGATTGAATTTAACATGCAAATACAATTGATTTAGATTATTTATTCGTCTATGCTCATTTTTTTATTATTATTATTATTTTGCTTTCTAAAAAAAAAGAAGAAATTGCACGACAAGACAAAAGAAAGAAAGAAGAAGAAAAATATTTATAAGTTCGTTTCGCTCTGGATAATCATCGTGGTTCATGTTTAAGTAAATGTAGAGGTGGATGATGATGTAAATGATGAGCATGATGAAGCCGTTGATGTGTCTGGTCTTGTAAAGGTACTTGAGAATGAAACATGTTTGATTGCATTTGAGAATGATGAGGCTGATGATGATGATGATGATTCGATAGGGCAGGTTGTTCGTCATTGCTATCACTTGAGTGAGTCGAAGATTTTTCTTTTGATGCTTTCTTTGTTTTATACCGATGATTTTGAAACCAGATCTTCACTTGTGTCGAGCTTAAACTCAATGAATGAGCGAGTTGATCACGATCTTGAGCGCTTAGATATCGATTTTTATCGAAACGTTTTTCTAATTCCATGACTTGTTGTTGAGTAAATAGAACGCGTCGTTTACGTTTAGGCGCAAATGCAAATGGATTATAAGCTGACTTCAATGGATCGACCATTGCTGCAGCTGTCGATTGATACATATCGTATTGTGACGATGGTTGACCAGTTAATAGACGTGACACTAGACAATCAATTTGTTCTTTTCTTTTACAACAAAAAAAATTCAATTGTTTAATTTACTTGTCAATCTCGGATCGGTATAATGCGGCGTTTGATACCACGAATTCGTAATTGGCGTTGATGCTGCCGTTGGATTGACATTTGTCGGTTGGTCAGTTTGTTGAGACAAATAATCGGAATAGGTTCGAGCTTGTGTTGAAAGATACGATGAAGCAGCATCGGAATAAAATGGATATGGTACACCAGTCGATGAAAAATGACTTGCAAATGAATTCTGATCAAATGGAGCAAAGAATGGATCGTAGTTTGTTGAAGTATTTTCAATAGGTGTAGAATGCGTTGGAACGGAGACTGCCGGTGGCGAACGTGAGGGCGATGATGAAGAATTGTAAGACATTGCTTTTCCTGAAACATGATAGCAATCAAATGATTTTTCTTTTTGATTATGAGTAAATATATATATATGTGAATGAAAATAAGAGAAGAACAAAAAGAATTGGCCACTTACCGTATTCGTACGAGACCACACAGGATGAGAGATGCTCTGAGAAGGCTCTCAGAAAGCTTTCGAAATCGATTGAAGAGGTTCGACTCCACTCACAACACAGACAAATATGTGCGTGTATATATGTGTTTCTTGTTCGTTTGTCACTCGCATTTTTTTTCTTTTCATGAACATAAAATAGAGAAACAGAGAGAGAGAGAGGGAGAAAGAGAAATCTTTTGTCTACGTATTGAGAAATAATCGTTTCCTTTTTCTCTTCTTATCGTTCGTCGAAAGTCTATTGGTTTAAATAACAGTTTCATTTCATTGGTCGGACAAAAACGTCTCAACAGCATGAGAGAGAGAAAAAGAAAAAAAGAAAGAAAGTAAAGTGAATATGAATATAGTACGTACACATTGGTGTTAATTAGTCTTCTCATTCGAATGAAAGAGAGTAAATATTCACATTTGTTTACAAAATAATTTAAACAATTTTCTTGCTTGAGGATAAATTCAAAATATTAGTTTAATTTTACTTGTTTCTATAGTAGTCTACTATTCGAATATCCTCGTTTGTCTTATTTTTGAATGAATTGAATTGAAATGTAAGCGAACATTTAACGCTTTCTTCTTTTTACAATTGATTTTTAAAGAGAAATCAAATAATCTTTTACTTAACCACTTCAATATTTAATCTCTCTCTCATCTCGTTTTCAAGATATTCTTGAGTTGTTCTCACCTTGCTTTAAATCGAACAAAACAACATCATCATCGTTAGATTCTCAGATTTTTATTTTACTTTCTATTTAGTCGTTTGTCTCATATGATATGCAGACAAAATGCAAATACTTCAAACTACTTGTTTATGTCAAGATGCACGACCTAGTTGTCCCTTGCATTCAAATATATGTATATGTATGTAATTGCACGAAAAGAAAAAAAATAATGGAATTTCTGTACAAAAAAAGAAGTAATTCAAGTTAAGACCACGATTCCCATTCGTCGTCGATTTCGTTCGTTATTGTTACTGTTGACGCGGAATTTTCCGATGGAATTGGTTCGATTTTCGATGTATGCAAATCGTTTTCGTCGAATTCACGTTCCCAACTATCACCTGAAGCTTCACTTTCTTTCCTTTTACTGACAACATCTTCCGATTGAACAGATGGTTGTTCGTGTTTAGTCGTTGATTGTTGCCATTCTTCATCTAGAAACCGAGAGAGAGAGAGATAGATAGAAGTTAACCACATTTCGCTTGTCTTTACCAGGTTCGTCCCAATCATGTGAATTTTGTTCGTTACAGATTTCTTCGGCACGTTTAAGTAGATTTATTCGACGAGTTTCATCTTCATCTAATTGATACATTCGAAAATAGTATCGCGACCAAAAGTCACTGTGTGTTGTCGATGCTGGCACAAGTCTGGCGTAGATTGCACGCACATGTGGAGCGTCGATTAATAGTTGAGCGATTTCTCCTTTGAATTGATCGACATTAAATTCGCTTTTCTCTCGCCAATTTTCGTAGGTTTCAATTGACGTTGGATCGTTTAGATAAGTTGATTCGTCATTTTGCACTCGAACACGTTCGTTCTAGAAAAACAAACAAACAATCGATTATAGATTTGATCGTTTTTGTAAGAAGGAAAGTTAAAATCTAAGGTTGATTAGTTTTAAGTGTTTGTTTTTACCGGAAACTCATCTCGATCTATCTAATTTGTAGAAAGAGAAGTCGTTCGAAAAGAACAGAATTTTCTATCGATATTTTACCTGAACTCGATCAAATGAACGAGTAGGAATGACATTAATTGACTCAACGACAGTCGTAGGTTCCTGTTGAGTTACTTTATTGAAATAAGTTTCTGTATCGTGTTTGATTGTTGTCGTAAAATCTGTGAGATCCTTTTTAACGAATTCGAACGCATCAAGAGACTAAATCAAAATAAAATTCATTTCATTTTCAATGTTTTTTTTTTGTTTTAAATTTCTACTTTATCTCGAACAGTTTGCAATGTCGATGCTAACCAATTATTCATATCTAAAACATCGATTATTACTGAATAAGATATGTCACGAGTACATCAACGGGTTAAAACTCGAATCCATAAAATAAATAAATAAATACATTCATACACACAAAACAACAACAAAAAATAGAATGAGATTCTCTCTCTTTTTTATTCTCTTTTATCAAGATTAATCATCGCATCGTGCACCATCACGGATACATGCGAAGATATTTGAGATGCTTAATGTTGTTCCTGCGATGAATACATAGAGACCGAATGCGATGATCAGGAGATTAAGTATTAATTGCCATCTGTAACGACCAAGATCATTCGGCCAAAATGTAATCGATTCACAAATCGGAGGAAAAATAACTGATAAAGCCGTTGATGCAACTGCACCGACTAGAGATATGACTAGACCAAGATTAGGAATTAATGCAGCAATGAGAACTAAAATGCGAATCAAGATGGTTTTATTCGAATAAACAAAGTGTTTGGTTTTGTTTTTACAAGTAATGAAGATTAAACCAATTCGAAATCCGTGTTCACATTTATTCACAACTGTTTCGTCGTATTTATAGAGTATTCGTCGGCAAAGTCTCGGCCAAAGAAGTGTATACGGAACATAAAATTGAAGATTATACGTCAAGAAAACCGCTACGGCATACATAAGTTTCGTAAATTGATATAATCTATTATAGAAAACAAAAGTAAAGTCTCTGAAATTCATTTCACTTACTTCGAATCTGTTGGTAAGTTAAGAGTGATCGAACCGAGTGCAGCATCACCATATCGAATATATCCGAAAAATCCGACGATAAAATACATGACTGTTACGAGGAGAATACCAACGTTAAGAACGCCTGTTAGTCCACCGTACGATTCAGGATCTTTCATTTTATGTTGAATCGGTAAAACCTGAAGATCAAAACATTTTTTGTCGTTGAGAAACTCTTTTGAAATTTACCAATGCAATGCCTTCGAAAACGTACATAGCCGATGCAAAAAACACTGGCCATTCTTTAGCCGGAGTGATTAAAGGCAATTGACTGAATGGTATATGATCTCGAATGATATATTGCATAATAATAAATAAACCTACGAAGAAATTTTTTTATTTGAATGAAATTCCTTGTTTTTTTTTCACCTCCGATTGTAATGATATTTGCCGTGAGTGAAAACGGAGCGAGAACTTTTAAATTTCGAATCATTGAAAATCCAATGACGAGAATAAACATCAGAAATTGATAGATTTGAATCGGAGGACTGTATTGAAAATAATGATCGACAACCTGAAAACAATCGAAAATGATGTTTTGAAAGTCAAAGTTTATCATCGAACTTGTTTGATGCTTGCAGGCACGAATACGAAGTAAACAGCACAAAAACCTAATTGTGTTGTCACGATAAAACCATCGATGATAAATCTATTCACATACGAAATGATTCGAACGAGAACTTTCAATGAAAATCCAACTCCTACTTTCCAAGTTTAGCATATCGATGAACGAACTTCCATCGACATGTTGCTAATGTATATCTCATGATATCTCCAAAATCACATTTATCTCTTGATGCTCTACAAAAAAAGAAACAATTCTTTTCTATTTTTCGAAGTTCAAAAACACGAACTGATATCGATAGAATTCATGACATCGAAGTAATTGATGCATGCAATAGAGTGTCATTATCCCCATGATCCAGAAAGCAATTGGTCCAAACTAAAAAAATAATCGATTATCTTTTTTTTCCTCAATAGAAAAATTCAACATACAAGTAATCCGGCTTTCGATAGAGCATAAGGAAACGCCAGAATACCTGCACCAATATTGCCTTTTATCAAATGCATCAAGGTTTCGATTTTCCTAGAAAAAAAACGAAACAATTAAGGTTCGAATTTTAATTCTGTCAAACGTACGTTGTTTTACGTTCATTTTGTTCGTCATTGACAGACGAAACTAATGGTGCAATCTAAACGAAACAATTTGGTTTTTATTCGTCAAAGATAAGAAATCGGTTTTTTTTTTGTTGCTCGTCTCACAGCATCATTCTCGTTGTTTTCATCTAAATGCGACATCATTGCATTATGTTCTTCATTGTATTTAAATAAAAGTGGTAGATTGGGTTGATCTGAACCGGACGTTGCCGGTGGAATGGCACCGGCTTCGGCGAATGTTTCCGATTGACTACGGCTTGGTGGGGATGATGACATCTTGACTATTGAAAAACTTGTTTTCTGACTAGATGAAGGAGAATATGTGGGTTGTCTGTCGGCGCTAATTTGATGAACAACACGAATACTATTTGCTCGTTTACTCCAACCAATCGAAAACATTTGCTCAATCCTCCTGTCAAACACTGTTTTCCCGTTGATTGTTACTCACTCTGTCGATACGAACTAATGATATTCTCCGTTTTTTTTTTGCTTTCTATAAATGGTTGATGATGATGATGTTTATTGTTTTTTTTACCTTTTCTTTTGAAATCAGAACTTAGAAACATTAGAAAAATCATTCAACCTTATAATTATTTTTGGACTTAGTGAATTAGAATAACTGGTTGAAAAAAGAAGGAGAATATTTCTTTTTTTCTTCTCCATTTGACTCTCTGTGTGTATTTACTTCGATAATGCCTAAGAAACCTTTGGATGCAAACAAACCTCGTGGTGCTGTTACAGCTTATACGCTTTTCGTACGAACATGTCGAGATGAATTACGTCGAAAATATCCTCAACTAACAGTCGATTACAATGTTATCGCAAAGAAATGTTCCGAACGATGGAAAAATATGAACGAAGGCGAGAAAAAACGTTTCAATGATGCAGCTGAAATACAACGTAAACGAGTTAAAGAAGAATTAGCTAATTATGAACAAGAAAAGATAATTAAACAACAACAATCAGCTACTTCATCGATATTACTTCAAACACCAGCAACACAATATCTTGTTGAACCACAATCACATACATTGATTATACCAAATCAAGCACAACATACAGCAACAACGACAATTGTTTCTGTGCCAAAAAAAGCGCCGAAAAAACGAAAACCTAAAGATCCACATGCGCCAAAGAAACCTCTGTCAGCATATTTTCTCTTCTGTGCCGATGAACGACCGAAAGTTCATGGATCACAGACAGGTAATGAATGCACTCTTTTTTATTGACTCATTCATTTCAGTTTCTTGTCTCATTTCTATAATTAAAAAGACAAAAATAACTGAACCCTGGTAATCATATCCATCGAGCATTTCTTTGTTTTTTGCACTTATTATTTATTTGTCTTATTTCTGAATATTTAACTAATTGTTTTTTGTTCTTTTCTTTTTCCTCGTCAATCCAGGTATGTCTGTAAGTGATACTGCTCGAGAACTTGGTGTTCGATGGAAAAATGCGCCTCCTGAACTGAAAGCTAAATACGAACAAGCAGCATCAGAAAAGAAACATATGTATCAAGCTGAAATGGCCATTTATAAACATCAAACATCTAATGGTTCATCTCCTCCTGAAACTCCTCAAACACCACTAACACCCCATGATTATCAGCCAACATATTCCCAATCACTATCACTACCACCGCCATCACTACCACAACAGCAACAACAGCAGCAACATCCTCAGTTGCAGCAGATTCTTCAACAGCAAAGTTTCAGTTCGTATGATAACGGTGATACAACCGAACCGCCAACTGAATTCGATATGATGGTAGGTGGTAATTCAATAGATGAAAACGATGAATAAATTTTTGGCATAACAACCAAATCATCGGACAGTCTTCAAAATACTTTCGCTTTTTTTTTTGCTATTTATATATATTTTTTTCTCTTCTTCTTCTTCTTCTTTCTCATCATTGAGTGTTTGTTTTTGTTTGTACGTGATTACGCGTGTCTTTATTTTTCATTCAGATATCTGTTTCTGGTGCTTGTGCGTAAAAGCAACGACGACGAAGAAGAATAACTCCAATAGAAAATAACAATAAACGAATATTTCGAACAGACACCCGTCAGAATAGATGAAAATTCATGTGTTTTATTCGTTCTAGACGTAATGTAAACGATTTCAATGGCGTCTTCTCAAATCGAAGAGAAGACGGCCCAACATTCATCCTACCTCATACCATCAACAACAACAACTACCACCACCACAGCACAGATAAATGAAAACCAAATTCTATGTGATATTAAACTCATTTGTACTCAACGGAAAAAAGTTTGCTTCTTTTTTTTTGCGATCTAAACAAGCTTTTTTTTAATTCTTTCGTGAATTAGAAAACCAAACGATATACTTATCTAACATTTGTCGAAAGTCGTCCGAATGATGAAACATGCATCGAAATTCTCGACAAAACTTCATCAACAATCATTTCATTCGATGATTGCATTTCATTTGAATATTTCGATGCAATCAAAAATGATTTTCAATCATACATATACATTTATTTCGAAACCTACACACTCACAATCTTATTTTCCGATGCGCACATTCAACAAAAACCAGTGATTATTAAACATCTCGATCATATATACCAAAAGAATCTTTCAAAATCATCGAGTCAATCACAAGACATCGGACGATTCGGTACAACTGATAATATTTTACATACATTCGACGTTAAAATTATTCCCTATGACAATATAATCACACGTGATCATGCTCTCGTAGGTCTAGCTCGAATCTATTTCACCACAACTGATCTTTACATAGCACCATTCGAATGTAAACATGAACTTTTAAAAATAACAATTAGTAATCAATGTCCATCGAAAGATAAACACATTCTCTGTATACCATTTTTTACCATAAGACATTACGGAAATCATTCGAAAATCTTCCTAATCGAATTAGGTAAATCGAACTATGGCAACGGAGAAATTCATATGAGTTGTTTATCATCATCATTGGCTAGTACAATACATTTATTAGTGAGTCCAGTTATTGAAGAACGACCATTAGCTCTTTCATCAGCCTTTCAAAACCAATTATTGACAAATAAACGTCGAGAAAAATCGAAATTTATTCAACCACCGATACAATTAACTCAAGAACTAACTGAAATTCCTAAACGTTCATCGATCGAATCGATAACAAAACCAACACAATTAGTTAAATCTCGATCATTGATTGGATTCTTTCGAAAATTAATCACCAAAAGTCAATCATTCAATCAAACAGATTCCATCATCGAACAACAAACGCCAAAAGCTATAAATAAATTTTTCGAATTAAACATCGACGAAACGAAATTCTCAACAATTCCTCTACAAACAATTGAACATTCATCGCCCACCGACGAAACCTATCTCGACATGGGTTCAACAATTCGAAAAACCGATGAACATATCGAATCGAATGATATTCACGGAGATATTTGCCGAGAATCAACAGCAACTGTCGATATTGGTGTGAATACAATAATTACCATAGCTCCTCATGTACATTCAGCAATGCTTGTTGGAACTACTGTACATATCATAGCTGAACAACGAACAGATTTTCCAATAGGTCAACGTTCGTTTACATCGCCAGCAAGTATTATGGAACCGTTTAAAGCTCAATTGAGTAGTCAAACTGATACATCAACATCTCCTCTATTGACCTACGCATTTGTGACCTTCAATAATCAGGATTCAACAATCAATTGTCGATTAAATTCTGACCTCAGTGTTCTTTCTCTAACTCATCAACAACAACAACCATCGAATATGTTCTCATTTAATCATCTACTTTCGTCATCATCGAGTTCACATATATTTCGAACGCTTTCATTTCCTGCAAATACGAATGCAGATAATTCAAATGGAAACATTCTCATATTCGATGAGCAACCAACAAATTATCTTCTCGGGCCACCACCTTCATCGGCAAGCCAAGACGACGAACTGACATCGTCGAATGAAATTGAACAACGTGATACAACAGCCGATAAAGTCGAACGACGTGTTTCCATTGGTGATTTACCAGCAATATCGCAAAAAGACGAACAACAATTGCCACCGTTTGTTTTATAGAGAAGAGAAAAAGAATTCTTTTTTTTTTCTATGTTCTATTTCTCTATATTTTCTTTTTTTTTTAAAAATCATATATAGTTGTATTTTAAGAAATAAATATGAATATATGTTTTTTATTTTCTTTCTTTCTCGTTTTTGATGTGTTCAAGTCAACATGATTTCGGTGTGTTTTTCTTTGTTCTTTATGGTAAATAAAAATTGAAAACATTTTAAATGTTAATGGTAACAGACAGAATCAAAAAGAACATTTGCTCATTTTTTTGCATTCTCATTGTTTCTTTTTGCGTCGCCAAGCTAGTAGTAAGCAATTATTTGTACACTGAAGATCAGATTATCTTTTGCACAGATCATTTTGCATTTTACGCTTGAAATGCTTATAGATAGAGGTTCAATTAGGAAATGCATTTTCTCAAACTTCAAGTTCAATACGGTGGCGATGTAAATGATTTTCTTTTTCCGACCGATTCAAGTGATCCGAAAGTTGAAGAACTTCAACGGCACCTTGAAAAGCAATTTAATATACCCGTTGACGAACAACGTGTCATGTTTCGTGGACAAAATCTACATGACAATCCTCAAGGTAGATTACGACAATATGGAATAACCAATGCAAGTCTTATTCGAGTCGTCGGAAGAAAACAACCGATTCGACATTGATCGAACAATTTTCTCTCAATTTTCTTTTTCGTTTTCATTTCATTCTTTTTCGAAATAAATTCAATCGAATCAGCTGCTTCTATTCTCATGAGACAGGTGTTTGATTATCTCTCAATCGATGGATATATTTAACTTGGAATTTTGTTTTTGTTATTTAATAAAACAATGTACGGCATCTTGCCAATTGTTCTCGCGAGTTTTCTCTGTGTTGGCTTGAGTTCAGCTGCTAATTGGGCTGTTCTCGTTGCAGGCTCATCGGGTTACGATAATTATCGACATCAAGCCGATGTTTGTCATGCCTATCAAATCCTACATAAAAACGGCATTCCTGATTCGAATATTGTTGTTATGATGTACGATGATATCGCTCATAATCTTGAGTAAGAACGATACATGTTTTGCATGTTCGATTGTTAGAAGATACTTTTCTTCTATTTTTAGAAATCCAACCAAAGGTATTATTATCAATCATCCCAATGGAAGTGATGTTTACAGTGGTGTACCACATGATTACACTGGACTTGTAGGACAGATAGATTTCGATGGATGGATTGATTGATTGTTTGTGTTTGTTTCAGCATGTAACACCGAAGAATTTTATACATGTTCTACTTGGAGACAAAGAAGCCGTGAGAGGTGTTGGTAGTGGAAAAGTTATTGAAAGGTAAAACTAATCTTTACAGAAGATCATTGATTTCGATTGATGATTTCAGTGGTCCTGATGATAATGTTTTCGTTTATTTCTGCGATCATGGTGCTACTGGTTTGTTGAAAAATTTTCTCTCGTTTTATTATTTCAAAAAAAAACAACAACAAACTTTTCTTTGTAGGCTTAGTTGCTTTTCCTCACGGTACAGTATGTATCTCTTCTCTCGAAACGTTAGACAAATAACAAATCTCTTTTCAATTTCGAATAGTTACATGCAAAAGAATTAAATCAAACACTCACACAAATGTACACTCAAAAAAAATACAAACAAGTAGAACTCAAAAGGTCACTGTGTTTCTTTGTCATACTGATACGTTCGATTTTCAGATGGTAATCTACATTGAAGCTTGTGAATCAGGTTCCATGCTCGAAGATCTTCCAAGTACAATGAACATTTACGCTACTACAGCTGCAAATGCCGAAGAATCATCGTATGCTTGTTATTACGATCAAAAACGTCATACTTATCTCGGTGATGTCTACTCCGTTGTTTGGATGGAAGATTCCGATGCCGAACAAATCGACAAAGAAACATTATTTCAACAATATTCAGTTACGAAAGATAAAACCAATACAAGTCATGTTATGGAATACGGAGATCTGGTAAAAAATAGAAAAAGAAAATTCATTCTTTTGAAATTTCATCTAGAATTTCGGTAAAAATCATAACGTTAGTGAATTTCAAGCAGAAAGTAAACAACAATTCACCAAATCAATGGATCAATTAATAAAAAATAAACAAAATGATTTACTTCGAGTACGAGAAAAAAAAAGAACGACAGAAGTAATTTGTCGAATAAATCTGTTTTTAGAAAGATGCAGTACCAACACAAGATGTTCGAATTGCTACTGTTTCTCGTCGTCTTGCAGCTGCTCAAGAAAATTCACCTGAAAAAGAAGCTCTTCAACGTCAACTAGCTCGATTATATCAAGTCAATTATATATTTTCTTTGAATCTTTGTTAATTTTTTGATTTTCAGGATCGTTCAATTATCAATTCTCATCTCGAACGAATTGCTGCTCATGCTCTCGGCGATGATCAATCCGACTCATACAAACAAATCATCGAAAAACATACGAAATTAACTGAATACGATTGTTATCAATCAGTAACCGAACATATTCACGCTAAATGTTTTGATCTACAAGTTTGTTCTTTTATTTGATCGACGATAAATAAATCGAGTGTATTTTTAGAATGAATTCGTCCTTCATCGTCTTTACATTATGGCTAATTTATGCCAAGTTGGTTTACCTGGTTCAGTCATCAGACAATCAATTGATTCCGTATGCAATCAACGGCTTCATTTTGATTATTGAAAACAATAGTTACATGCAAACATTATATTGCATTACCTTTTGCATTGTTATGAATTCGATTGATTCTTTTCTTTTTTTGTTCGCCTTGTTTTTAAGTAAATATAAAAAAGAAAAGAAAAAACAATTCTCGAGTGAAACAGACACTATACCGCGAATCGATGTCGTCTGATGATGAGAATGAACAATTTTATTTTCAACAGAAAAATTATTTTCAACGATTTCAACAAAATGATACAACTCATACGAAATCAATTCGACATGCGTTACAATATTTCCTAGAAGACATTAAACAAAATCGACAGAAAACTATTGAACATTTTCTTAACGAAACAATGATTCGTGATATATTTATTTCAATTGGAAAGTTATTACTTTCGAAAGACGAACGGTAAACGAAATAAAAATAATCAGCAATGAGTTGTGAAAGAGAGAGAAATTTACTTTCGATTAGAATCTGTGGCAATAGTGCTTATGTCCTAGGTACAACAGTAGAGTTCGAACGAGGTCTTCAAGAATTTCTTACGATCTTCTCTGATCAACAAACAATGAAATCAATTGATATGGTCAAAACTCTATCTCAATTATTAGTTCATACAGATACCGATTGTGTATTGAATGCAACGGGTACACTCGGCACACTAGTACGCAGGTTTTTATTGATTTTCATTTGATTTTAATCTCGAAAATATTCTAGTGTGGATCGAAAGATGGTCGACAAATGATTTTAAAACATAATTCTATATCTCAATTGATCGTAAATACATCGAATCTATTGAATTGTTCGAATTTATGGACGGCAAGTAATGCTGCATTGATTTTAGCCAGGTAAACGAGAGAATACAAATCAATATTTGAAATATATATTTTGTTTTGTTTCAATTAGAATCACAGTTGATGAACTGGGTTGTCGATTGATTTTAACTCATGTTAAACATCAAGATATACTTAATCAATTATTAGACGCATTGAAAATCGATGACCCGAGTCGAACAACAAATATTGCATTTGCTCTTGCGAGATTGATCGAAGATGAAAATGGAAAGAAAACATTGATCAATGATTGTGGAGAACGAAAATTTGTAAATTATGAAACATAAACAACAACAGATGATTTTATTGTTTCTATTTTTAAGTTCGATTCTTTGTTAACTATGTTAGCAGTTCACGATGACAAAGGTTTGAATAAGAATGCTTGCTATGCGCTCAGTTGTTTGTGTTCGAGTGAATACGGTTTTCAATTATGTGTCCAATCGATTACGATTTTCTATCGAATACTATTGTCAATTGAAACCATTCTTCAATCGACTGAACATGAAACTGTTTGGTTCGCTTTAATGTATCGAACGATTTGATTTTGTTGAAAAAATTCAATTGAAAAATTTTCTAGGTGTTTGACATCGATTGGAAAACATGAAGGTGCTAATGAACATTTATGTTATTCGAATAATTTATTAGATATTATCAAACAAATACAAAATAATTGGAAAGAATGTAAAGATATTCAAAGTGAAGCGAAACTACTTTGGTTTATGATACATCGAAATGATCGACCACCACCACCGAAAATCGATAGTAAAATGTTTCATTTCGAATTTTGTTTTGCAATGCGAACGATGTTTGAATAGATTGTCAAGAGAAATCAGTTGACATATCATGGGATCCATGTGAAAATGATGATCAGATTAAATATCGTCTCATTCTGAGTAAGAATTTCGATTGAGAGAAACAAAAACGAACGTATAATTTCATTTAGATGAAAATTCAGTTTTAGTCACAACGAAAACTCGTTTTTCAATCGATGATTTAACACCGAATACGACCTATCACGTCAAGATTCAATATGTCACTGAATATGGCGATAGTCTGGCTAGTCATCCAACTACGTTTCATACAGATGATCAATGTAAAACTGAAAGAAAAGCAAAAGAAATTGAAAATATTCGCCTGTTGTTTAGTACCACCAGGTGTTATCAATTTTCATGTTGCTCGTACGACAACAACAGCAATTCGTTTAGCATGGGAGACGCCTGATCTAACTGTTTGTAATTCTTTCAAAGGTTATCAAGTGTATCTAAGTAAAATCGAGTCTTATTCATAAATGCAAACTTCAATTATTAGTCTAGATAATACTGAATATGAATTAACTGCTGATTGTGGTATAACTTTAACGTCTTTATTAGCTGATACATCCTATCAAGTCGATGTTTGTATAATCACGGCCAAAGGCAAAGGACCAATGAGTTCATTGAATGCTAGAACGGATTCAGCTGGTATTCGAAATAAATCTCTATGAAATTATGAAATTCATTGCTGATTTCAGGTGAAATACTTCCACCTCCGCCAACATTTTCTGTTATTGGCCGTCGTGAATTACATGTTAAATGGCAAGCCCCTGAGGTTATCTCTGGTCGTCTATCTCGCTATGAACTTCTCTGTAATAATCGATGTATCTATTCGGGTACCGATCAAGAATATCATGCAACAATGCTCAAACCCGATCGAGAATATACAATCATCGTTGTTGTTATAACCAATGAAGGACGATTTTGTAGTCGACCAGCTAAAGTTCGAACACTGAAAGATGAATGTTTGTCTTTTTTTTTCAATGTTTATCAGATAACGAAAAAAAATGAGAAATTGTTTTACCTGTAGTTCGTCATACATGGTATGAACCATCGACTCAAAATACTCGACGATTGAAACGTACAGATACATTTCATTCACGAAAATCATCGTCCTTTGCCGACAAACAATATACTCGAGAATGTAATACTAAATTCAATTTCTATTTTATGTTCTTACATTCAATTCATTTAGTAACACTTGCACATCAAGATATTCAAATAACTTCAGTTCGTTCCGTTCAAATAAAAGTAAATGAAAATTCTGTGTTAGTTTTTTCTCTTAATTCAATCATGAATTTAGTCTGAACTACCGTCATATAGTCGAACTTTGCCCGGCCTATTTCGAAATACCAATGCTCGACCATCTCGAACACTTCATCGATCGAAAACCGACCTCGTTCCTCAACCATTGACAACAACGATCATCATTCCAACGTTAGATCTCAAGAATACATCGCCAAGACATAAATCCTATCGTCAATCAACTCATCATTCAACATCATCAACACTACCTGAAATACCCTGCAGTTTACAACGTATTTAATTTCATTCTGTTCTGTTGTCTTTAGGAAAGAATACGAAAAATTTTATCAGTTTTTTTTTCATGTTTTTCTTTTCTGTTTGTTCGCTTATCATTTAAATATAAATAAAAATTGCATGAATACAAGTCATTGTCAACAAATTCTTATTTGAAAATACGATGACGACTTTAAATTCATATCTGGGCGCTATAAAATCATCTGCAAAAGCTCTTCAAGAAAAAGCAGCGAAAATAACCGACGCTGTCGATGTACATTTACAAAAAACTCAAGAAAATTTCGAAAGGTTTTACTATTGAATACGAATTTGAATTGATTTTTCTTTGTTATCAATAGAAAACGTTCGAGAGTCGTTGGAACATCTGAAACAGATCTTCTGCCACGTGCATGGCGATCATCATCAGACAATCCATTAGGAGAACTCATCGACCCAGCACCGACAGTTTCTTGTGAGCATTGATTTTGTTTGAAATTTTTTCATTGAATATTTTTTGATAGCCCCACCACCGGTTTCGCCTACAAATGAAAGACCACGAACATTAACTGTCGATTATGAAACAAAAACTGTCGTACGAAAAAAATCACGACGGAAGAAATTAGCTGGTTAGTAGATATCATTTCAATGACGAATACTCTCAAAGACAGATCGTTGTTTTCTTTAGCTCTTGAGTTAGACAACGAACTAGATCGTAAACAAGATGTTCGACATTGTCTCAAATATATAATCGATCAAATTGTCGAACAAGAAGCATCTGAAGCAGCAGCAGCTGTTCAAAACTTTGTTTTTCAAACAAATAATCCTCCTGATGAGCATTCTATTCCAACATCTCCTATCCAAATCATACCAACAATCAACATTATCGAAGAACCTCTAGACACAACAACAACAACAACAACAAACGAAACTATTGAAGAACCTCTCGTCTCGACAAATGACGGCATCGAACAAACATTATCACCACCACCACAAGAGAATATTCTCGAACAATCGATTTCATCAGAAAATCTTGATCTTGAACTATCAGATATGACGAGAACATTAAGCACTCAAGAAACAGAAACTGAATCTGAATCACAATTCGATAGTTCTCTTGAAAGATCTTCTGTTTGGATGGATAATTTCAGTATTCAAACACCTGAACAACCCTTTCTCCCAACAATCGACGAAATACCTACTGAACCAAAAGCTCCTGTGCCAATACCCGAACCTGTTATTGTGCCAATAAAAAAGGAGAAATGTTTTTCTTCCTTTAATTCTTATCCACTACCAACGGACATTGTCGTGTCTCATATGAGCTGTTCAGCAACACAGATTTATATTTGTACAACTAAACATATTCTTTTCTATACTCGTGTACCAGAAACGAATGTCTATCATTCGTTAACTTGGTATCGGTACAATCTTCCAGCTGATCAATTGCTTGTTAGTCCAACGAACAAAACAATATGGAGAATTTATGATAAACGAATTTATTATTCGAGTGATACAGTTAAATTGACACCATTGGGTATTCATTGGAAAGAATTTAAAATTCCCAAAGTTGACAATGTATTAAGTCTTTCGATAACTGATGATTATGTTTGGTAAGTAGATATTTTTCATTTTGAATAAAATAAAAATGTCAATCGATAAACAGGTTCATTAAAGAAGACGGAACATTATGGCTGATGAAAACGGATTCTGAGAACAATCAACCGATGAATATTCTTTGTATGTTCAGTCTTAAACATGTCGTCTGCTCGATAGATCATATTGCTGTGTCAACAAATGATGGGCAAATTCTAATTCGAAGTGGATGCACAGCTGATTGTCCCGAAGGTGGAGGTTGGATATTTCTTGAACATAGTTTTGGTTCATTCGATAGTTTTTCTTTAACGAAAAATGCAAATGTTATTTGTATAATCGATGAAAAACATCGAGTCTGGATTCATGATTGGTTAGCCAAGGGCAAATTCTATGAAGTTCTCAAAAATGAAGAATATAAATTTAAAAAAGTCAACAATTCATTTCTAATCGATGTTAATAGTCGTTTTCTATGTTTTACCGATTGTCATGAACAATTATACATATTTTCAAATTGTTTAACAGGTTCGACGAAAACAAAAAACAATAAGAAAAAGAATTTTTGAATTATGTTGTAGGAATTCATTGGATTTTAGTCGAAAAAGGTACTCGATTACAACGACTAGTCGGTACATTTCCAAATGAAGGTACAAAAATCTCTCTGCTCTATGAGTTGATGATCTTGTTTGTTTTTTTCTGTTGATTAAGATTTTATTTGGGCGCTAACAACCGACGGAAATATTAAAACATCGACTGGGCAACTTCTCGAAAAACCTCGTCAAGCTCAATACATCACTCATGCATCATTCGTGCCGAATCAATTATCTCAACGAATCGTTTGGTCACTTGACGAATCTTGTAATATTTACACACGAAATATTCGCGATGAGAATTCATTGTGGGAACAATTAGATCAAACACAATTCGGTAAAATTCAAAGCAACGAAAATCACATTCGAGGAAAAAAACATTCGAATTTAGATTGGAGTCGACGATTGGTTGACATCGGTTGTAATTCGTTGGGTGTATGGGCTGTTGATGATCGAGGATGTGTTTACTTTCGTTACGGACATATATCAAGTTCAGATGAATGTTCGTTTCTAAATGCTGCATGGATCGAAATACCGGGCGATCCGCAACATCATCGATCATTCGTACAGATTTTCTGTGGACCTGAAGATTGGATGGTACGGACAAAATGATTGTTATTCTTTTTTTTTAAATGATTATTTAGGTCTATGCAACGGATAATAAACAAGCAGTTTACTCGAGAATTGGTATTGAAAAAACTAATCCCGTTGGCAATTCATGGAAAATGATTGAAGGTAGAATAACAGCAACAACAACAACAACAAAAAAGTCTTTCGAATTTATGTGTTTTCTATTTGTTTAGATTGTACAGCACTTAGTCTAGCTATTAGTGAACATACTTTATGGTTACTAACAAGTCGAGGGCGTATTCAATGCCAAGAGAATATTTCTCTAGAAAATCCCATCGGTACGAGAAGAACTGTGTTACCTGGTCGATTTAATTCTATTAGTGGTAGGCAAACAAAAAAATATGTTCTTATGAAATAACTTTTTTTTGTTTTTTTCTCTTTAGTTTCGATTGACGATGATCAAATGTGGGCTTTGTATCCACCTCATCATTTATATAAACTTGATCGTTTAACTGTTCTATTTGATAAATAAAGAAGAGGAAAAAAGGTTCTTTTTTTTTACGGACGAAGCCATGGATATCTTTCGAGTTTGGATGAATCAGGAAATGTATATCGATCGATATATTCACTGCAAGAAGATTTCGATACTAAACGAGCTAATGGCCGGCCGATACGAGTGAAATCGGCTTGAGCAACAGCGAATGAGGGTGTGTAGGAACGAGGTGGAGATTTTTTGAAACGATCCATTGTTTCTGATTGACCTGGATAGACAATACTTCGTCCTGCTTGAATCATTTGAGAATTATAATCATCGGAATAGTTGAATGATCGAGAAACACTTTTCTTGCTTTTTGGACGTTGAATTTCTATCGGATGAGTTGTTGCCATTGAACTATACGATGTTCTCGTCGGTTGAACAGGTACTTGTTGTTTTGAATTATTATCTAAATCAATAATCATGATGATGATGATGCGCTTCGATTTGTCAAATCTTTACGTTGAAATGCATACGACCAATCTTTCCAATTCGGTGTTGAACTCATCGGTAGTTTCCTATCTGCCCAAATTGTATGAACATGCGTTGGTTGATTTCCGTATCGTGTTAGATTATTTCGATAGCCGACGAATCGATCTGTTACACCTAATTGATGAGCCATATTATCCAATCGAGCATAGGAACTCGATGCATACGGTTGAAGTACCTAAACTCAAGACAAAATCCAGAGAAAAACTAAATCAATCGAAAATTTACTTGAATATATTCATTCAATGAATTCACTGAAATATTTCAACGGAATTGTTATTAAATAATAATCATTTTTCAAACTTACGAGCCCATGTATGTACTTCGCGTATTTGATTGTTTTCTTTGTTTTTTATTTCATTGATATGCAAACGAATGTTCAATTCTTGTACGAGATCATTACCTTTCTTGACTAATTCTTCAATATCTATTTTCAAAAAAGAAAAACAAAAAAATATCGATTTTTTTTCGTATTTCTCTACTTGTTTGATCTGATTTTGTATCGAATCGCTTTGATAATTGATGAAATTCATAATCAAGTTTAACATTATCTAATCCATTATTAATCAATTGAATTTGCTGTTGAATTTCTCGTGTTGTCGAATGAAAATTCGATGTTGAAAAATCATTGAAATTCGATTGAAGTCTTTTAATATTGTTCGTAAACATGTCGACAAGTTATATTTTCGAGGCGAAGAAAAAAATAAATCAATCTCATTTTCACCATCTGTCTTGGCTTGTTAGTCACTTAGCAACAATTTAAATTTTATTGAAAAACAAAAACAAAACACTCAACTATTCGATTCACAACTATTTGCTAGAATACGTTTTATATCTTCTTGAATTTCACTAGTTGATAGACGTACGTCGGCATAGATTTGTTCAGCTCTTCGATAGTATTCAATAGCATCAGCAGAATTCTCATCTTGCTCATAAACTAAACCGATATTTCTCAATGTTTGTGCGATTGATAGATGATTTGTCGGCAAAGATTTAGTTTTTAAATCTAATGAAGTTTTATAATTCTCGAGTGCAGCATCGTAGACACCGAGCGAAAGATAAACATTACCAATATTATTGTACGTCGAACCGAGATCGTTCGCATATCGATCTCGAATTGCCAGAGCCTTTTGATGACAATCCAATGCTTTCGAATAATACTTTTCAATTTCATAGATACAACCCATATTATTCAAACATTCAGCCATTTCTATTGGTTCGTTATCGAGAGAGAAAAGTTCATGCCAAATTTTCAAAGCTTTTTGATAATAATCTAGCGCAAGAGGATAATTACAAATCTGCTGATGAATACAACCGATTGAATAGTATGTATTCGGTAGATTGATATCGGTTGGATGAAGATATTGAACGAGTTTTTCGTACCATTCAAGACTCAATTTGTAATTAGTTCGTTGAAATGTTAGTAAAGCTAATGAATGATAAATCGATGGAAGATCGATGTCATTCGATGGTAATTCTTGTACTAGACGTGCCAAAACTTTTTCAGCGTGTTCACTTTGTTTCAATTGATTGAATACGATTGATTTCGTTGATTCGTAGGGTTTGTTAATCGATGACAAATGTAGTTCGACAATCCACAACTCAGATTTTTTCTCGTGATGAACTTTTTTTATTTGAAAAATCGAGCCCAATGTAAATAGAATCTGTTGTTCTTGAGCGAGATATGCAAATGGTGTTATATCAGCAAATATATTCTTATCTGAATTTGTTGTTATATCGAATAGAATTCGAACAGTATCATTCGTATTTGGATACGTATTCAATGAGGAAACAATTGATTTTCGATTTTGATTTGCTAAAAGAAATGTTTGAATCAATAGATAATGTCCAAGTGAATTTTTAAATAAATGTAATTCATCAATTGACATCAATTGTCCGTGATAGACTTGAATCGATGATGATTTCAAACGATTCTTTGTCAAATGTTCGTTAATATCTCGAATAAAAAACCCGAGAAGAAATAATAAATCGAGATTATTTGCACATAAAGCTTTCGTTAATAGACGTGAAAAACACGAATCACGTGTCAACCACCAAATCGATTCATTTGAAATATATTTCTGTTCGAAATCTTGAATAATCGATAATTCTTTGGCGTTATTTTCATAGAACATTTTACACATTTGTATGAGTTGTTGTTTGTCCGATGGTAAAGTTTGAGAATGAAATAGACAATCGATGAGTAATTGTGAATGAAGAAAATGTTCGGGAAACGATGTATTCGATAATGAAATACTCATTGATAAAGGTTCGTCAACTTTCGATTGAATTCGTTGAAAAAAATCCGTTTGAATTTGTTTAATTAACTGATCAAGTTTAATAATCACGCCTTTAATCTTTTCAGAAATCGCTGAGAGTAAATCAATTGAAGAAATTCGAACTTTTATTCTTACTTTAGAGAATTTATTTGCCCATTCTTCATTTTTTTGTTTATTTTGACAGTAGACATAGATCGAAAATATCTGTCGATAGTGATGAATACGTGGTACAATATCTCGACCTAATTGTCCGCTGACAATAAGAAATAATCGATCATAGATCGTTTTCGTTTGAATATATTTTTCACAATCATGAATACTATCAAACGAATGAAAATTATGAGTAATTGACCGGAGTTCTTTTTGTGTAGCATGATTTTCAATTGAAGAATAAACAGTTGCATCTAACCAAATTAAATCCACGGTGTCAAAATCCGAGCTATTACTATGTGACATATTTTGTTTTAACCTTTTCTTGAAAAAAACAATCAGTTCCGTTTTTTTTTCATTTCATTTCATTCTTTACTTCCACTTTTTTTGAAAAGTAAACTCGCCGGTTGTTACGAACGAATGCCATTAGCGACATCTAGTTAAATTAAAAATCGATTTTCCAACTAAAATCCTATTTTCTCGAAGTCATACGCAGATTTTTCGATTTAGTTTTTCTCTAAATTAAAATTTCCCTCAAAGGTCATTCAGATAAATATCATTGGTCATTAGTCATTCTGTTTGAGTATTGTATACATACATGTGCGTATGCATCATCTAACTAAAACTGTCGATCTTGGTATTGAGTTAAAACATGGGTGCACAATATTCGTCATTGAATCAATTAAAATCTAATGAATATCTATCGCGTTTTGTTAGCGAAGAATCGATATCAGTTAACGATCCATTTTGGAATCAATTCCTTTCGTTTCGTCTTCAATCACCATTTACAACGTAAGAGCAACAAACATTGCAACATTTTTTTTGTATGTTTTACATTCTAGTGCACATTCGAAGTTCATCGATGAATCATGTTCAATTTTTCTCCAACAATTCGAAACAAATAACCCTAAAACACATAATTACGGAACACTAATTCAAGTTTTCATTCGTTTAGCATCAGCTGTTCGCGATGATTGCGATGAGTAAAATTCAATTCAACCAAAAGCCGCTAAACTAACGCGTTTTTCTTTTTAAGCAACATCGTTCTCTGGCAAACATACAGCGCTCTGTTCATCCTTCGATGTATAACGAAGTATTTCATCGAAATCGATTCCGAACAGAATCTAAATCCGTATTTTCTTCCCAGTGAAAACTCTGGTAAACGATCAACAAAACGAAAGATTTGCTCTTATGTTTCGATTTAGATCGAATATCGTTGATGAGCTACTTTGTCGATACACTCTTTCGCACAACAATCGCGATTCCTGTCGAGAAATATTCCTACGCATTGCATTTAGAAGTTTTGAATACTTTACTTTCGCTTCTTTCAATTCAAATGTGTGCCAAAGACGCAGCTTTAATCAGTGCAATTTACAGTATTTTCATGCATCGACTCGAGTAAAAAACGCTGATAGAAATCGATGATTTTCATATTTTGTTTTGCTTTTTTTTCTCTATAAAGTCCGTTGCTAATCTCGGAATTTACTCGAACTTTATTAGAACATTTTATCAAACAGCTCGAATGTCCGCCGACATTGGCCGTTGGACCTGTGAATGGTTCGAATGATGATAGTGGAACCTTGTACAAAATCGGCCAAAGTGTTGCCTCAGGTCTTTGGTCAGTCATGACCCTCGGCATGGCCTCATCATCACCCTCAACAACAACTGAAAATCCAAACACAAATCTTACAGATTCATCCTACGATCTTCGAAATCGACATTTAGCTAATCAGAGTATCCATTTAATATTAATCCTAAGCAATCATTTTACCAATGATGTTCACCGAAATCCTTATCGATTAGCTTTACTTCATTTTACTGATACACAAGGTGATTACAACGATTTCATTTTGCTTTTTTTTTTGACTCTCATGCTTTTCAGACAGTCCAACAAATCTGCCCGATTCCGAACCATTGCCTTGGTTTTCAGTTGATTATCGTCGTTTGTACGATGTACTCTGTCAAACAGTTCACACCGATCAGAGTACACTTTTACTCTACATGTTATTGCATCGAAATCAACATTTCAAAGCCTATGTCATCTCTCGAACGAATATCGATCAAATAGTTTGTTTTTAAACAAAAAATCAAACATTTCATTTTTGCTTTTTGTTGTTCAGGTTCTGCCCGTTCTTCGCGTGATTTACTCGGCGACGGAACGAAATTCTCATCATATCTACATGTCACTAATCATTCTTCTCATTCTCTCCGAAGATGATTATTTCAATAAAACAATTCATGAAATCAAACTCAAGAAACTCACTTGGTACACCGAACGTTCACTAAACGAGATCACACTCGGTGGTTTACTAGTTGCTGTCGTTCTCCGAACGATTCAGTTCAATATGACGCGTATGCGCGATAAATATCTTCATACAAATTGCCTTGCTGCACTGGCGAATATGTCATCGCAATTCGAACATCTTCATACTTATGTTAGTCAACGAATTGTGTCACTTTTTCATTTACTTGCACGTAAACATGCGAAAACATTGGATTTTATTCAACAGCAAACAGCATCGAATGATGAAGTACTCAATGATTACGTTCAGGATCTTGCCATCATTGAAGATGTTATGAGAATGGTCTTAGAAATAATTAATTCTTGTTTAACACATACATTAAGACATAATATTAATTTGATTTATACATTGCTCTATAATCGAGATATATTCGAGAATTATCGAACACATCCAAGTTTTCAAGATATTTTACAGAATATTGATATTGTAAATATCGATTGATTGAGTTGATTTGTTTTTGTTGTTGAACGAATATTTTAGATAATCGTTTATTTTGCGGAGAAAGTTGATAAATTGGAACAACGTTCGACGGAATACGTTAAAGAAGCGTTAGAACTCGGTGCTAAACAATTTCCACTAGATCGTTTGAAAAAATTCCCCGATCTGAAATTTAAATATGTCGAAGAAGAACAGCCCGAAGATTTCTTCGTGCCCTATGTTTGGACATTAGTTTACAAATCGTGCAATCTCTATTGGTCATCCGAATCAATTTTAATCTTCAAACAACAACAACAGCAGCAGCAGCAACAACAACAACAGCCATCAACAGTTTCCACACAGTGACAGCTTTACATCTTTAGGATAATGTATTCTATTCTATAAATAACTCTTTCCTCATTTTTCTTGTCGGGTTTGATAACTGGTGTACTTCTCTCTTTCTCTCTCTTTTTGCCCATAACAACCTTCTTTTATTCATTCTTGAGGTCAATTTTAGATTAAAAATGAACCATACATCGGAGGATCCTGATGATATTGTGAGCAAAAAAATTGATCTTAATCACATAACAAAAATGAGTGAGTGTTTATTGAATAAGAAAGACTTTACTTTTCTTGTCAAGGCTATCAAATGCATGTTCCGGACTCGATTACGGTCGGTCCAAGTCGTCAAATGAATATTCCACGACTTCATCAAGACAACGAACAAGTGCCCGTTCGGATGGAAGTTCCCGAACGTCTTCGACCAGCTGGCAACGGTCGAATGATTCCGTTAAACGACACGGATTTCTTCGTTTCGAACGAGCCGACCAACCTTTCGGACTCATTCGTTCATCAACCATCGCTTCCTTCGGTTCTTCATCCGAAAGACATCGATACAACGAGTGACGATGATTACACATCGGTTCACGTCAAACAAGAGCCACGAGATTTGTAAATTCGTTTAGAAAACGAAAATTTTTCGATCTTCTTTTCTATTTACAGATGGCATGTCGAACCAATGACAACACTCGATGATAAACAGATTCTTAACAAACTTCAACTACTTCAAAATCGAGTCTATCAAATCGAGAAGAAATTACTTCGACGCGATAATCGCGATCGTGTGTTCTATCTTTGTATCCTCGGCTATTTTGCTATTCAAGCTTTGCTCTCTGTTCGACGTTCGATGCTTAATTAAACATTCTCCACTTACACATTATTCTTTTTTTTTCTTGTCTTCTTACAATTATCAATAAACCAAAAAAACACAAGTCAAAAACATCTTTATCATTAATTTCAGATAGTAATATATCTCGGTGATTTCTTTTTGTCTTGCAAATGAGTACTTACATTCGAGAAGTGAGTGAGAGAAAAATATCAATTTCGGTTTATTTATTTATTTATTTCTCTAAGGATTTAACAAGAAATGAAAAAATTCAGCAAGCACGACGAATTGTGAATGAAAATCCAGGTGCTATCGATGCTTGGGCGATATTAATTCAAGATGCTCAGGTAAACATACGATCGGTTCGAATCGATTCTTTCAATCGATCGTTTTTTTCTAGGAGAAAAAAATCTCTGAATCACGAGATTTCTATGAATTACTCATTGGCCAATTTCCAACATGTGGAAAATTCTGGAAGCTCTACATTGAATCTGAAGTAGAGAAACTTTGTGCTTTGAAATTATTTTTAAATGTTAAATCTCATTTAGATCAAAGGACGAAACTATCAAAATGTGGAAAAAGTTTGTTTCAAAAGAAAAAATAAAAAAACATTTTGAAAATCTCTTTTCGTTTTAGTTATTCGAACGTTGTTTAACCAAAGTTTTAAATATCGACCTATGGAAATGTTATATCTCCTACGTTCGAGATACGAAAGGCATCTTGCCATCATTCAGGTTACTAACGTTTTTCTTTTCTACAACTAAATCGAGTCGAGCGAGAAATGAATTCCACTTGTTTGTCAATCTTGTTCCACTATTCTTTCGAAATAAAACATCGTCAATACATTCTCTCGTTCTCTTTCTCTTGCTTAATATAAAAAAAATATTTCCTCTTTTGTTTTCGATTATCATGAATAACAAAAAAGAAATGGATCTTACTCAAGACAAAAAAAACACGAACCGACTTCAATCGAAATTTAATAGTCATTTGTTTTTGTTTTGATTTAGAGAAAAAATGGTGCAAGCCTATGATTTCGCTTTGGACAAGATCGGCATGGATATTTACGCGTATACAATTTGGAATGATTACGTTGTATTTTTAAGATCATTGTAAATCAAAACGAAAATTTTGAGAAAAAAAAGACAATTATTTCATTCGTTCAAAGGGAAGCCGTAGGTCCGTATGCTGAAAATCAGAAGATCATTGCAGTAAGAAAAGTTTATCAAAAAGGTATTATGACTCCAATGATCAGTGTAGAATTACTTTGGAAAGATTATTGTTCATTTGAAATGAATGTTAATCCGACATTAGGCAAGACTATGATCGAAAGTCGATCGCGTGATTTTTCTAATGCTAAACGTTTAACCAAAGAATTCGAAAGTTTAACACGACCGATCGATCGAAATAATCCTTGTTTACCACCGAATGTTCCGCTGACATCCGAAGAAATTAAACAATTATCAGCATGGAGAAAATTCATTACTTGGGAACGATCGAATCCATTGAAAACCGAAGATAAACTTCTTCTTACTCGACGTATTCAATTAGCTTACGAGCAGAGTTTACTTTGTTTCGGTTATCACGTTGATCTTTGGTTTGAAATCTGTTCGTATCTCGAGCAAACGTCTCGTTTCTACGCTGAACACGGTGATATTCATATGAGTAAACGTTTTCTCGACGATACAGCTCATTTCTACGAACGTGCTATTCAAACATTCATGCGTTCGAATATGTTAATTCATTTCGCCTACGCTGATTTCGAAGAAGCACGATTAAATATCGACAAAGCTCGTGCGATCTACAATCATTTACTCGATCGAAAAGAAGCCGTTCATCTTACCGATCCGACATTAGCCTACATCCAAGCCATGCAATTCGAACGTCGAGTCGACGGCATCAAATCAGCTCGTGCAGTCTTCAAACGTGCACGCGAAGATTCAAGAATCAACTATCAAGTTTACGTGGCTGCTGCTCTCATGGAATACTATTGTACAAAAGATCAGAAAATCGCTTGTAATATATTCAATTTGGGCTTGAAAAAATATCCTCAACATGTCGATTATATTCTTGCTTATGTTGATTATATGACGCATTTGAATGAGGATCAGAATGCTCGAGTTTTGTTTGACGGATTATTAGCTCAAGAACAGGGAATTTCGAATGAATCTCAAGTGCCGATTTGGACGGAGTTTTTGAAATTTGAATCACAACTTGGTGATTTAGCATCGATTAAGAATGTCGAACAACGTCGTGCGAATCTTTTCGCTAAATTTAATCAACTCGACGGTCGGCAAACAGCGCTTCTCGTCGATCGATATCGATTCTTAGATCTTTGTCCATGTTCAACCGATGATCTCAAACTACTCGGTCTACAAACTCAATCCGATCCAATCATCGAATCATCATCATCATCAACAATCAAAGATCGACGAGATTCGCTGCCGAAACCAGATATCAAACATATGATGCCCTATCGACCGACGAGAAATCCCCTGCCAGGAAGTCATCCAACGCCAGGAGGCGTCTTTCCATTGCCTGATACCGCACTCTATCTAGTCAAAGTTCTGCCGCCAACGAGAAATTTCGAAGTAGAATCATTGATTGATTTACCAAAAACGAATGAATTCCTTGCCTTTCCTAGGGACCTTTTGTGATCGTCGATCAATTAATGGAACTTCTCAATCAACTTACCATTCCTTCAAGTAAATTTGCTCTTGTTTTGTTAATTAATTATGTGATTGATTTGAATTAGCATTCGAACCGATACGTATGAGTATTCAAGGTGAACTTATTCGTGATTTAGATATGAATAACAGTCAACAAAATCGCAAAACTGAACATCCGGATAGTGATGATGAAGATCAAACCGAGACCGGTGTTGTTAATGGACGTTCAGCAATGAATATCTATCAACAACGACAACAAAAACGTGCTAAATTAACTACAAATTTTGATAGTTAGTTAATTTTAAAACTAGAGAAAATTGATTTTCAGTGTGATTTGTTTGTAAATAAACTAAACTTATTGTGTTAACAAAGAAAAAAAAAACAGTTTAGTATTGATATTAGATTTATTTTCTAGATGTCTCGATTTGAGGATCTCTCAGGTGAAATTCTAATGGCCATATTCGAATATATGAATGTCGAAGATGTTTGGACGATATTTTTCAATATGAACAGTCGATTCAATTCTCTTGTATTCGATTCTCGTTTACGTCTGACAGCGGACGTATCGAAAATTGATAAGAAAAATTTCGAAGCATTTTGTTTATCATTAATACATACGAATTTCAGTAATCTGTTTACTTTAATTCTTTCAAATAATTACTATCGTTATCCTCAAATCAATCATTTCCTATCTCAAACAACATTTCTTGTTTTTCAATCGTTACATTCATTGACATTAATCGATGTTAATCATGATGAATTAGTTGAAGTCATCAAACAAATTCAACAATTGCCATTATTAAACTATTTTCATGTGAATACACATGAAATTTTTCGACAAAAAGAATTAGTAAATGTAACAATGATGTTACTCAATCAGATCAGCATTCCATTCTTAGTAATTTCATTGCACGAAGTAAAATAAACAAAAAAAAACTAGGAAGATTGTTCTTTTTTTTTTAATTTTATTTCATTTGTTTATGTAGAAAATTCAATGGTCAGAAAATGAAATGATTCCATTGTGTAATAGCGAAGTCTTATCATTGGATTTTATCAATGCTGATCGTTTGTTTCTTCTTCTTCCATCATGTTCACGTCTTCGTTCATTATCAGCTGTTGTCGATTCTCGTACGAGTTTGACAACGATTGATGAGAAAATCTCGTTGCCCATTCCAATTGAAACATTTGCTCAAATCACATATCTTCGTTTATGTTTTCGTCCATTTGATATCTCAATTCTCGATCGTTTATTCAGTTGTTTTCCGTGTCTACGACGTTTGTCATTCGAAACTCTTGTTTATAATACGGATTACATACGTTCACCATTTTGGACTAAGCGTTTACAACAATATTTTCCTCTTCTCGAACGTATTCGTTTGATTATACGAGGTTGGTTTGTTTTAAAAACAAGTCAAATACAATTAACCGATGTTAAATTCGATCAAACGAGTGTTATTGACAGTTATCGATTTGATCGATACTGGATTGATCGAGCACATAAAGGTCTTTTTCAGTGTTGTTACGATTCGACTACAGCAGTATTACAAATCCGATAGAAGAGAGACGAAAAGAAAACGCCAGCATTTCGTTCGTGTTCTTTTTTTTCATGTACAGATTTTGGTTTCTTTTTTTCTAACCAGTTTGTTTTTCTTTGTGATAATATTCTGTCCAGTTTGTTTTGAAGAATCTATTTTGTTCGCACTTTTTGAACAGAATAAATCGTATTTCTTTGCTCTTTTGAAGTTTTTCTTTTCTTTCTTTATTTAAAAAATAAATTAAATACCTGCCGAAAGGTTCACTACGTAAACGATTGGTACGTGTTACTGTTCGAATAGATGTCACGAATGAATCGATATTTGTGCAATCAACCGTGAAACAAAAGACAAGTTCACAGCGAACGATGTCCAGCGACAGAAAAAATTCAAGGTGTCTGGTTCATTTTTATTCAATGACCAACATGTATCCTTCAAACTTTATGTTCAGCCAACACTTCATTTTATAAGCAGACAATATATGAATTATTTCTCCAGCGAATCAGTTATCAATCGTTGAAAAGCTTCTGATATTTTAACAAAATAAAAATCCTTTTCATTTGCCATGATTGCCTTCTATTTACCTCTGCTTTCTATTTGTTCTTTACGATATTGTTGAAACAGTTGCCATAGTTTCAATCAGTCGATTTACATTCTCCTTCTTCATTTGATTAGTAGTAACTGTCAGGAATAGAGAATACGAAAAAACAGCCCGAATATGTCGTCTGCAGGACCATCAGCTCAACAGATCGAAGTCGAAGAGACTATCAGACGTATTCAAACACATAAAGGTGTACAAGGTTTTATTCTAACGAGCAACGATGGTAACTAACTAAACTCATTGAGAAATGATTAAGTTTTGAATTTCATTGTTTTTTTATTGAGGTGGTTTTGTTCGTTCATCGATTGACAATTCAACAACAATGTCATTGACAGCTCTTATTCGAACATTATCCGATAAAGCCAAGAGTTGTGTGAGAGATTTAGATCCTCAAAATGATCTCACATTTCTTCGTATTCGTACGAAAAAACAAGAAATTCTTGTTGCACCTGATAAAGATTATTTAACAATTGTTCTTCAAGCTAACGAACAAGCATAAACAGTGTCTTTTTCTTTTTGATATCTTCTTCACAAATTCGTATTTCTTAAAAAATAAAACAAAACGTCCATTTTCCGAAATAAATGCTCAACAATAAAACTCTTCTTTTTTTGTAGATCGAATAAAACTATGACACAGGTTCTTATTTCGAATATCAATTTGTGAATATTTATTTTATTTCTTTCGTTCAAGGCTGAAGTTGATGAGACACTAAAACGAATTGAACAGCACAAAGGTGTGCAAGGATATTTAATTATTAATAATGACGGTAGAGAAATAAAAACGAGGCTCGTATATTTTTTTTCTAAATGAATTGTTTGTATTTAGGCATTCCGATTCGTTCGAATCTTGATGCATCATTGACTCAACAGTATGCTGCATTAATTAAAACATTATCGGATAAAGCTCGTTCGGCAGTTCGAGATATTGATCCGACGAATGAGCTCGTTTTTTTTCGTTTACGAACAAAAAAACATGAAATTCTCGTTTCACCCGGTTCGTTCTTTTCAAAATCGAATACACACACCTGTATTTTTTAATTTAGATAAAGAATATACAATGATCGTTTTGCAAGGCACTGATACTCAATAAAACACATTCATTTCTCCAAAAGAAATAAATAAATGACTTCCTCTAGCGCACGATTCTTTTTTGTTGTTATTTTTTTCTTGTATCTCGAATATATGTTTTTCATATGCGAACAGAAAGAAAAAGATGCGAGAAAGAAAAATGGGAATCAACCATGCATGTCCTCAATAACTATTATTTGTAGGGTAGAAACAGTGAAAAATACGCAAAAAACCACAAACCAAACGCGCAACAAATCTTGCCTTGAAATGTTAACATCACCGTACGATATCGTTCTTCAACGAACTGCACAACATCAGTATTTCGGTATTTATGTTTGTGAAGATGTGCCAACGGGTGTCTACGTTGCAACGATCGAACCGGATTCTCCGGCAGCGAAAGCAAATATTCAACCGGGAGATCGTGTTATTGGTATAAATGGCCAATCAGTTTTGTCACTGAATATGAATCCACAACAAGCTGTCATTCGAATAGCCCATCAATCGGATACAATTACACTTTCTATTGCGCCTTCGGATATTTTGAAATTTCTGGGCTTATCATCGAGTGTAGATACGAATTCTGAGCTTTTTTCGTCGAAAACCAATGCAGTTCCTCAAGATTTAGAACAGTAGTTTCGAAAATTTCATCAGAAAAACAAATTGTTTGCTGTTTCTCCTAGATTTTTACAGTCTGTCTTCGATGAAAACATTCAAATTACTCCGTCATTATCAAATCCTAGTGACTACATTCTAACATCAAGTGATCGATCTTCAACGTTCTATCGTCGGCGTCGTCGACCGAAAAAACGAATCTTTCAAACGACTGAAACTCAAACAACATTCACCGATGACGAACAAGAAAATACAACGCCAAAATCCTTGTCCGAGCGTCGATCAGTGCCCAACATGGGCACATCTCAAGTTCTTCTTCGAAATAGCAACAATGTATCTCCAAAAGAATCGTCTGTTGTCCATAACGCCGTTTTCGCTCTACCAGCTCCAGCCCCACCAACCCCTGTACCTGTCGAACGAACACCTGAGCCAGTTCGAAAGAACAATCCTCCACGTTCGATCACTGTTCGTCGTGCGCCGAATTTTCAAGGCTATGGTTTTCATATTCAATACAATCGACATTTCTATCTCATTCATCGTGTTGAACCGCATAGTCCTGCTGAGAAAGCTGGTCTCGCCGACAATGACATCATCTGTAGAGTTAATAATCAATCCACCAATGGCATGTCACATAAAACATTCGTTCAAATTATGAATAACAGTTCTGAAGTGACATTTTTGGTTCAAGATAATGAAAGTTTCATGACAGCACATCCTGAATTAGCAGAAAAGATCAGCAAACGGCCGCCTACACCACCGCCATATGTTCCAACTGATACGAAATCTCAAGGCGGTCTTACTCGAGCACTTCAAAAATTGAAAAGTCGTTGAACGATCATCATTTTTTTGCTTTTTATTTTTCAGTAATCATAAGTATAATTACAAGCATCGGAAATACCTTCATCGAGATTATTCAAATCGATCATTGCATAACTATTTTGAGTTCGTTGAGCGAGAATTGTAATCGTGCCTGTTAACGAAACAATCGTGAATATAATCAATAGAATTCGATCGAAAACTAAGGCCACATGTTGCCAATCTCGTGCATACTAAATTCAAAACAGAGGAAAATTTTTTTTCCTTAGAAACAAAATTAGTTACTTTGTCTTTGAGAATAGCATTGTCAAATTTGCCGAATATTGCTTGAAGATCTTCGAGACGAAGTAATTTTTCTAACATTCGTACGAACATCGCGTCTAAACTTTGATCTTTGGGTAGTTTTCTACGATGTTTTCGTTTCAAGATTTTTAAAATTCGCTCGTTTTGTTCGGATAATAAGAGTAAAGGTGGAAGAATATCGATGAATATCTTTTTCATCCATTTCGACATTTGCTTGTCGACATTCTCATTTCGATAATAAATCGAAAGAATTATTATCGTTTTAATAATCGATAGAGCAACGAGAAGCATAATAAATAGCAGATATTTGCCAAGCAACGGCATCATTGTCGATATCGATGGAATTAAATCAGCAAGTAATGGAAAAATAACTGTCAATGCGAGTTCAATACTAATACAAAGAACAATCTTTTCACCTGATTGACTCGGTAAATAGAAAACAACGAATGTTAACAATGAAATTCCAATGCAAGGAATGATTAAATGAACTGTATAGAAAAGAGTTTTACGTTTTAAAACAAGAGCATAAGTAATATCGTAGTACGGTTGTGAACAACACGAATATTTCTTTTGATTACGTGTTGCAGGCGCACGAATGATGTCCCATTCACCATTGGGATAGTAATCTCGAAAGAAAACACCTTGAGACCGGTGATTATCGAGATGACTTGCAATTTGAACATTTTTGTAGACAATATGCGAGAGATTAACTTGATTCCCATCGTGACTAGATGATAAACTCAAGTGAAATTCATTCATGATCATCATCATCGATTACTCACGTCCATGAACCGAATTTTAACGAACAGATTTGTTCATCTAAAAAAACACATGTTTCATTTTTTAGTCAAATCGATTAGCATTTACCGAATGGAAAATATTGTACGTTGATTGGACAACTACTTTTATAGATCATTGGCGGTTCCCAAACGATTACACCCGAAGGATAAACTGTTGCTTTAGCTAATCGAAATAGAATTTACTCAAGCAATTCAATTAAATCTTTGCACAGTACTTTTCAATGTCACTTGATATTTCCCATCGGCATTATTATACTAAAGAAATATTGATTATTCATTTTCTTCGACTCAATTTGATTCCTACTAAAGTTATATCGGGCAACCAGAGATCATCTGATGGAAAATACATGACACAAATATTATCGTACATTGAAATATTCCATTTCAAACGATAATCACGCCATTCCTTTGCAAACAAATTACATTTAGTTTTCTATTCATTCGTTTCCTACATGTTTAAGCCAAACATTGGTTGTCATGATTTGATTTTTCTCATCCTTTAATCGAACCGAACAAATCTTGTTGAAAAATGATTTTGTCTGTCACTTACAACATCGATTAATTGAGATACAGTCAAACCAATTGCGACGTTCAACGTCTCAGTTGCATTTAAAACTGGCCGAATCTAGATCAAACAAAGTTCATATTCTCCATCGAAATGTTCTCGTTCACTTACTCGTTTATCATAATTTCTCATTAAATCATCGAACAATTTCTTCGCACTTTCGCTTGCCGAACTAGTTCGATCTAAAATCAAGTCTTCTCGATTAAAATCTCTTAATTTCAACCAAAAATCTTACAAAAAATGACCGAAACTACGAACACGTATTTCCAGTTGATCAACAGCATGTCATCGTAATGCTCGTTTTTTTCTTCTTCTTCTTCTTCTTTATCTCTCTGCAGTTCTCGATGTTTGTTATAATTAAGTGTCTATCGAATGTGTTCGAAGCGGAAACCAAGAACGGAACGTGACATTTTGCGCGAATGAACTGTCTTCTCTTTCCACAGATATATATATATATATATATTTATACGTATAAAACAAGAGAAAAGAAAAAAAAACACGCTTGCTAACTACGAAAGAAAAAAAACAAAGCAAAAAAAAAAAGATGAAATAGCGTTTGTTGTTATTTGGTTTGTTCGTTATTCAATATGTATATTCGTTGCTAGAATTTCTCCGGTTGATGTTGTTTGACAACCTTGAGAAACGAATCGACCTGTCTCATCGGTGACTTCACGTAATGATATTGCGTTTTTTCGTTGAGCAACTTTCTGTAGATTTCGTCGGAGAACTTCAGCATCGAGTCCACCGGCCATTTTCGGTAGTGATAGATCTTCTTCATCGAGTGGAGGCAAACCAAGACGACTATGTCGATTTGAACAACCGGTCGAATTCACAAGTGAAATCGATGATGATGGCGGTGGCGAATGATTACCATTGGAACCATCGATCGATTCATCGAGTCCATTGGCATTTTCATTGGACGACATTTGATAGGCATTGAGATCTTGATCGAAAGATGTAGAACCGTTGGACGGTTGAGATGAATATTGATCGTAGGACGGTGGTGATACGTAACCACCACCATTGGCAGATGAAATCGCTGAAAGATTGTTTGTACTTGATGACTGAACAAGATGAGATAGTGAAGAATTTGATGTGCTAGATGAAAGAGATGTTGGCAATTGAGCAGGACGATTATTCTGACGAGGCCATGTTTTGAAAGATTTCCATTTGGTTGAACCTAATTTCAATAGAATAAAAGAAAAACTAAAATCGACAAATGCGTTGCTTTTTTTGTTCTCGCACCTTCTTTGGGACCAAGTATCGCATTAAAATTCATTGAATCGCCGGGATTAAGTACACATGTAAGATCATTGAATGTTTCGAAATGACATGATTGTATATCGAAAAACACTTGTTCATTATTATCCATATTTAAAATACCATACTTAGGAAACACACGTATAACAACACCGGATGATGTTATCGATGTTGATTGTTGTTGAGAAGGTGTCGATGTTGGCGAGTTTTGTGTTGGCTCGTTTTTATTTAATAAAACTTGTATGGCATCAGACTTGACACTCACTGTTCCATCGGTATGTAACTGAAAAATAGCATTATGTCGTTTGAAAAATGTAATTAAATCATCACGAGTAAAACCAATCAATTGAGCAAGATGATCAGGCGCACGAGAGATTAATCCAGGCACATTCTGAAGTAGAATACGACCATTTTTATGCAATAAACGCATCACATAATGCACCGCTTTAACTTCGTTTGATGTTAAACGTGATGTGCCATTTCGATTCGTTGCTGTTGCAGAGGACGATCCTGTTGACGACGTTGTCGATGATAGAATCATCGATGAAGTCATATTATTCGATGGTGTCGTCGGTAATGAACCGTTCATTGATCGTGTACCTGCTTTGAATGATGTCGAACGTGTTAACATTAGATTCGTACCATTTCCGTTGATAATCGGATTGTTCGATAAAATCGAACGTCGTTTCGGCGGAGGTGATGGCGGTGGAAATGGCACGCCAGGCAGATCAGCTCTACCTTTCAAACCACAGAATTCATCTCGAACAACGAATATATTCGGATATCGTGAAAGAAAAACTTTGAATTCATTTTGCGGTCCGACATATTTTCGTACATCGGCCGATGCTTGTGACGCATGTCCGGCAACACTCACGATGGGCAACCATTCTTCTTCACGTTTACTAATTTGTTTTTTAAAAAAATTTATTGCTTCTTGTTCGATTTCTCTCATTGTTTTAGCATCCCATACTGGTTCATTATTCGTACTGATCGATGTCGACATCGAATCACTTCCATTACCGTTTTCGTTCGTCTCGGTTGACGAGGCGGATTTCGATTTATTATGATGAGATTTACTTGTTGCTGTTAACGTTCGAACGGGCGTTGCACTATTAGCTGATACTGTATCGTTATTAACCGTAAATAATGATGGATATCGAAACAAGAATTGTTGTAATCCTTGTTCGTTTCCACCGACAGCACGTAACATTTGAGGTGTAAATGTTCGATCGGCGAAGCTATCATAGAGCTTCGCTAAAGACATAGCTTGATTATTACGAATGAGCACATCGAGAATAAAGAGAATTGCTTGATGAGCCACCTGATTAAATAAATAAATCAATGTGTTATCGAAGAAAACAATAAAGAACACATACCGACGGCTCATCGATTGCTATTCCATGTGTCTTCTCGGCAGATGCCACAGGAGTTGGAGTTGGACTTGTTGTTGTTGTTGTTGGTACTGAGAACATTTCCTCCTGCAATAATACAGACGACATATTTCTCAATTTGCGACTGCTTATAAAAGAAGAAGAAGAAGAAAATGATTTGCGAGTAAAACTGTGCTCGAAACTAGTCTCAAATTGGACACGGATGAATGAAGCATATACTATACGTTTTTTTTCTTTTTGCTAGTTAATGACACTTGTTAAAATATATAAACGTAAATGTGTACATTGAGAGAAATATCAATTAGAGATCATTCTTTTTCTATCTTGACCTTCTCTCGCTCGTTCATTTTTTTTATAGTCAACTATGGACAAAAGAAGTGTAGTAAAGCTCAATCGTATGAGATAACTGCTACTAGAAGATTAGTTGTATACACATACATACACGTACGAACTTCTTCGTTCTTTCTCTCTCTCTCGTTCTCGTTATTTATAACAACCCCCTACTCGACTACTACTACTACTACTACCTCTCCGCAAGACACACGTACAAGTATTTCTATCTAAACAAGAAATGCCTTTTTGCGTTCATCAGAACAAGAATAGAAATGGAATCAATGCCATCCTTTCATACATAAAGAAGGTCAGAATGCCAAAGGGGTCAGTTTAATAAATGTACTACTCTCTAATACTATTTCTTCTTTCTTCATTTTTGTTTTACGATTGTATGATTGAACTCTGAATTTGTCTCTCACCCACTTTTCATTTATAATAGACATTTACCTGTCTCTCTCTTTCGCTCTCTTTATACATATGTATGATAAGACGAGTGATTGTTGGGAGGATACTGTCGGCAAACTAATAATTGTAATATAAGTAGATGAGAAGAGGAAAAAAACGTGAATAAAAAGTTGTGATGACAACGAAGAAGACGCAATCAATGTGTATGTATATATTATATACGTTTGTGTGTGTGTGTGTGTATGTATTGTAAGTGATCTGATGGCGAAGTACAATAGTGAGAGCTTTGCGCGTGGCGGTGTCGCCGATAATGATGTTGGTCTACGCGTTGCTTCTTTCTTCTTTTCGCCTCGCGTTTTTTTTTCTTCTTTTTTTTGTATTACCCTGAAAAGGAGAAAGGGAAGAGAAAGAAAAAATTGACAATATGATTTGTTCGCTTTTTCTTTATATATATATACGTAGATATGTGTCTATCGTTGTAGCTGTTCTCTTCCGGTACGGTCAATCTCTCATGTAAAGGAGTGCAAACGAACAAATACACATAGGGGACATCTGTTTATATTTCTATTACGACCTGCATATCTTAATTGGTGAATAGAATGTTTAAAATCTGTTACTTACTTTGTGTCAAACAAAAGACAATAGATAAGAATTTAGTGTCTTGGTTTCTAGATCAATTGTGAAAGAGAAAAAATGAGCAGATTTGTGTTGATTATTCTCGAATGTTTTGATTAAGAAAGAGAAAAATAAATCAATCATCACGTTGACTAAAAAAAGCAATCCGATTGATCACCGTCAAAAAAAAAGAAGAAAAAGACGAAGAGAACTAATATTTACGAGACAATGAATAGGAACTCAAATCGACCGAATGAATCACACATTGAATCAAAATATGATTGATTGACTTTCAATAAATTCGAATTGAAAATACTATTTCTCAATGGTCCAACGTTTACTCAGCTGAGAAAGGAAAAAAAAACTTAAATTGAGGTCGCTCCTATACGGATAATTTATTTGTTTATGTTTTGTAAAACACATATCTATCTATTTATCTATCTATCTATCTATCGTTCTTGCGAGCAGACATAAAATCTATTATTTCAAGAAAATGTCGCCTGTAATATGTCATCAAACCGATGGTAATTTGATAAAATGACAGAAGAAAAAGAGTTCTGTCATAAATAGAACCAAAATATTGTTCTTATATCATTGTCTACAATACCATGAATAATGGTTTCCTTCTATTGTTATTGTTATATGTTTATTCAAATGTAATTTCTATTCAAATAAAAAAAAACACATATCTATATATCATTTCGTCTTCTTCTTTTTTATGTTTATCATGGATATTGATGTGTTTATTTTCTGATCAGATTTCATCTTCCCAGATTATATGTCAGTGCATATGGATACACAAAGAGAAAAAAAAACGATCTACTTGATCGAACAAAATCGAAACTGAGATTAAATTGAATATTTGCAGATGATTATGTTGATTGATGAAGTGTTGAATTATTTTCTAATTTTTCCTGTCAACTATTCATTTACTTGAGTAATATACAAAAGAACGTATTAACCTGATCCATCGGTTAACAATTACATTTCAAGATCAATATTCTCTTGTTTCTTGTTAATGTTTATAAATGATGAGATAAGAAGTATCAACGTGCATAGGTTGATAACTAAGAACAAACATTTTTGTTTTCATTCTTGTTGTTTTGATTATGGATGAGACAAACTTAAAAATTAAAGAAATTCGAACGAAATTCAATTCGAAAAGTATTATCAAACAAATCTCAGACACGTCATCGCATCCATTTAAAAGTACAAATGACTGTATTCTAATATGGTTAAAAGACAATATCGATGAAAACAAAACCAGTACGATTACTGAACTGAAGAGAATCACTGATTTAGTTGAAATATTTACTGATCGAAATCATTGCATTGATTATCTTACTGATGTGGAAATAGATGAAAAGGTTTATTTAATTATTTCACAAGTAGTCAACCGACAGTTTATTCAACTTATCGAAGATATCCTTCAATTACAATGCATCTATATTCTCAAAGAAGAAAAAACAAAGGAAATATTTCCAATACGAGCAAAAGGAAAAGTAAAAGGAATATTTTCTTCGATGGAATTTATATTCGATCGATTAAAAATTGATACGTCGCGTCTTGCAACCGATCGCATATCTTTTAGTATTGTTTCTAGTACAACTACATCGTCGAATCGAAATGAGTTAGATCAATCATTTATGTATTCACAACTAATAAAAGAAATTATTCTTAAAATCGAATTTAATGACAATTCAATCGGAGAGTTTGCCGATTTTTGCCTATCTCTTAATGAAAACAATCATCAGCAATGTGAAAATGTAAAAAAATTTCAATTGCAATACAAAACACATTCAGCATTATGGTGGTATACAAAAGAAACTTTCGTTTATTCTTTACTCAATGAAGCACTACGGACGCAAAATACTCGAGTTATCGTAAAAATGGCATTTTTTATTCGAGATTTACTCGATGAAATCAATCAGAAATATGCAGACACAAAGCATTCATCGAAAATGATTGTGTATCGAGGACAAGGCATGTTAGAAAGTGAATTTGAAGACATAAGAAAGAACAGCGGTGGTCTTATTTCATTCAATAATTTTCTATCAACAACAACGGATCGAGATGTTGGACAGATGTATGCTGAAAGTAATCAACAAGATTCAGATATGATAGCTGTTCTATTTCAAATGGACATTGATTCGTCGATCTCTAGCATGTCTTATGTTCATTTGAATCAGATTAGCAATCATGATGCTGAAAATGAAGTATTATTTTCAATGAACGCAGTTTTTCGTATTGAAGAGTTAACTGAAATCAAAGATCGCTTGTGGAAAATTAAACTAATAGCAACTGATAGTAACGATGCAGAGTTGCAAAATTTGATTGAATGCGCAAGAGATGAGATTAGCGTATTACCAGGATGGTTCTCAATGGCTAATTTGTTGCAAGATATGGGTCGATTTGATGAAGCAATGGAGATTTATAATTTGCTAAATGGAACAATTTTTTATGAAGATCCAGAAATATCTGAAGGTCTACAGAATTATTTGGACATTTACAGCAATGAGGCTTATATGTTAACAGGAAATCACTCAGTTGCGTTAAGGCAAGCAATAAATGCTTTAGAAAAATGTGAACAGATTTACACGCCTGGTAGTAGAATTTGTGCTCTGGCATATTTTAATGTTGCAAACTGTCATATGTATTGCGGTAATTTCAACGATGCGTTGTTTTTTGCTGAGAAAGCACTCGAAATAAATTCTCTTGTATACTCAGATATTGACATCGTTATGGTAAGAAACGAGCAACTTATTGGTGAGTTACATTACTGTATGGGCAACTATTCAACAGCGCTAAAAATTTTCGAAAAAGTATATGAGACTTGCCAACAAATATTTCCATGTAACCATTACCTTATTTTATGCAATCACCTTTTTCTTGGAGAATCATATCGGCAGGTAGCTGATTATCCTTCTGCACTGAAGTATCTTGAACAAGCACGCACCATTGGATACAAATATTTTCCAACTAATCATCCACATATGATAATGATTTTAAACATGATAGGTTTAGTGTATTTAGAATTGGGTAGTTTTTCATCAGCTCTTTCAGAATTTGAAAAAGCGCTAAATATTTGTGAACGAACCCTGCCGCCAAAACAATTTGAGCTCGGATGCTGTCACGCTTATATAGGCCATACATATATGATGATGAGGGACTATGCTTTAGCTCTATCGTGTTGCGAGAAATTTTTGACGATTTTTCAAAATTGTCTCCCAGAAAATCACGCTCTATTGGGTTTATGCCGTTTACAAATGAGTAAACTTCATAATCTCACGGGATCCCCATCTTCTGCCTTAAGTTGTATTGAAAAAGCAATGGATATTTTGCAAGTAACGTTTCCATCTGATCATTTGTACTTGGGTCAATGTTATGCTTGCATCGGTGCAGTATATCGATCACTAGGCAATTATTCTGATGCACTTTCTCATTTAGAGAAAGGATTAAAAATCCAACAGAAATATCTTCCTGCTAACCACCTTTCCTTAGCAGAAACTTATAATGAAATTAATTTAACAAATTTGTCTCTAGGAAACTATGCAAATGTGCCTTCATGTGTTGACCGAATACTACAAATTCAGCATAAACATACTGCAAACAATTTGAAACTAGTCATTACTCCTTCTACCACTATGGAAAAAGCGCATCAATATGCAGAATATTCAGCTGCCGGTATTTCAGAAATGCAACGTGCTATTGATGTAGAAGATAGTGTGGCCGATAAAAATACAGCGGAATTACAGATGATGATGAATAATTTACTCAGTAGCTTCTTAAATATGGAAGAAGCTACGAAGATTCGAGTGCAATCACCAGCAGTTGTCAATCCAATTTTTAATGGGCTCACTAATGATTTGTCGGATGAACAACAATATCATATTTTGAATTGCATAGCTTCTGGTAAAAGATTTGTGAAAATGATCAATAGCATATCATCTAACAATCAGACAATATCTGAAATATAAGGAGGAAGATGTTGTCAGCATTACTTTGGAAATGTTTTCGAACTTGGAGAAAATAGTCGAGATCCAACAAAAGACACTACCACCTCATGATCCTTTTCTAGCGACAAGTTACAACATGCTTGGTGAAAAATTATTGGACATGAAATTCCATCCATATGCATTATGTTACTTCGAGAAAGCACTTGCAACAATACCTATAACTTTGCCCAAAAATCATCCATTATACGCAAAGATATATAACAATATGGCAAAAACACTAACGGATCTTGAACGCTATCAAGAAGCACAAGACTATGCTCAACGTGCCGCTGATGTGGCTCATTCTTCATTTCACTGAAGAACAATTTCAAACAAGACTTTTCTTTTCTTTTTTTTAATTTTCCAATATATAATATCATTAATCTTGCGACATCTGTTTGTCATTCATGACTGGTTTTACTAAACAAACGAATCGATTACTATAACTGGAAGAAAGAAAGAAAGGAAAAGAAGAATTGATCTTAATGCCATTGTTATTTGACAGGATCATTTCGACCTTGAGAATAATAACAACATTTTTATGCTTGACAAATCAGTGAACATGTCCGAACACGAGAAAATCATTCTTTCTCTCGTTGAACTTTTAAAAAAGAATTCCATATCGGATTCTAATATCAAAGAATCTGAAATACCACCAGTGAGTCATATATTTCTTGTAAAATTTCATATGAATTACTGAAAACATTCAAGTAGAACGATGAAGATACTTTTCATGCACAAAAAATCACTGAACATCGTTATAAATTAATATACACAATGTGTCAACCCGCAAAAGTCATGGATTATCTCGAATCAGCTGGTGTCATACCACGTTCTCTTTGTTCACGGATTTATTATGTACGTACAAAACGTCTTATCATTAGTGTTTAATGTCAATTGAAATTAATTTGTCTAGGAGTATCGCGTACCAGAAGATCGTAATCGTGCATTAATTGATTTTATTCACACTCGAGCTAAACGTGCTTATCGACCACTTATCGAAGCTCTTTATCTCGCTGGTAAACTTTTCATTTTGAATCTATTCCGTTCATCGGAAAACTCGATCGTTTAGGTAACGATCATCTCGTTGAATTACTCGATCATCAGTTTTTCTTGAGCAATGCTCGTCAACAACTCGATTCTGCCTATCGATTTCCCACAGCTCTCGTTCAGCAAACCAATGCTCCAACGAGTTTCGAAGACGCTAAATTACGTTCAATGAATACGAATCTCGACTTCGAAGACAATCGACTTTCTGTCGTCGATTTAAAAGATCTCGAAGCAACTAAATACGACGAAGAATTGCCCATGGGCTTTTCAATACAATTATTAACTGACGAAGTTCTCGAACAATATCCTCAACTTGATCCGAGAAATCGATCATTGAAAGTAGGTTTTTATTTTGTTTTATTCGGTGCAAATTTGAATCAACTATCGTTCTAGTGTTATCGAATGTTAAGTCGACCACGAGGTCATTGCTTATTAATTAATAATGTCGATGCATTTAAAACGATGCCTAGTCGACAAGGATCAGATATTGATGCTAGTAAATTGAAAAGTTTATTTACTCAATTAGGTTTCGATGTTATTCTTCGACGAAATCTCATCTATACGGATATGATAAGTGCAATAAAAAATTTCGCCATTACAATCGAAGAAAATAAGGATACGAGTGATTGCGCAGTTGTGATTATTCTCAGTCACGGTGGTAACGGTACAATCTATGCTGTTGATGAATTAGCAGTTGATGTAAGCGATCATTTACGAAGACAAAAAAAAAGGAAAATAACTATCACAGGTTGAAAGACAAATCATTCCTGAATTCGATGATCATTTAATCGGCAAACCTAAGCTATTCATTTTTCAAGCATGTCGTGGTTCACTCGGGAATCTTCGTCCTGATTCAACGAATAAATCTCCCTGGTCGTCGGACAGTGTAACCAATGTCGATGGGGGAAATTATACTGTCACGCAAGTTCCCATGCGTCGTGATATGGCTATTTGGTATTCAACAATCAAAGGTAGTCGTGTATCTTACTTTTATCATACGTATATCAATTTGAAATTTGAACGTTTTCAGATTATGTCTCATGGCGAACACATGAAGAAGGCAGTATATTTATTCAATCATTGATAACAGTCTTTGCTCGATCGGCTTGGTGTCATGATTTTGTAACTATGGTTGATTGTGTAAGAAAACAAAATGAAAACGAATTGTCAAAAGACTTGTTTTTCGAAAATTGCAGGTCAATCGAACAATGGAAGACAAATTTACTGCACATGAATCGACTCCATTTCAAACGCCTTGTCTCGAATATCATTTACGTTATGTAAGTTTGTCTCTCTTTTTTTAAATTATCATTGCAATCTTGACTACTGTCTCTTTCTTTAGCCATTATATTTCAATCCAGGTAGTTACGAAAAAATGGACGGTGATGATGATGATTATTAATTCACTTTTCTTTTTCTTTTTTCTTTTTCTTTCGTAATAAAAACAAATAAATGATCTTTATATTCATCATTAAAATATTTGTCTCACGGGAAATTACCTTCGCACATACTCTCTCTCTCTCACTCGCGCTTTTTGTTTTATATTCTTAACACGCCCTTTGCCCTAACTTTTCTCTCGCGTCTTTACATTTTTCAATCAAGGCAATACGAGAGAAGAAGAAGATACGAATTTTGTTCTTAACATAAGGTGACAATAGGTCAGTGAAATTTTCGTTTTTTTTTTTGACAACTGAACAGAATAGAAAAGGAGAAGAATCTAAGCATATATGGGATTAGAAATGTATAAACAAAAATGATTTATTCATGCGAAGCCTTTTGTATAAGAGTGGTGGATAGGGGGCTTATTTTGTCAAGCAATAGTTCTAAGTAAAAAACAAATGAAACTTTTCAAATACATATTAAGTATTGCGTTACGTGAACTAGCCTAAAAACGAAAGAAAGAGGCCTATTATCAAGTTGTAGACAACGATAATGATGGTAGGCGACTGTACAATACGTAAGAGAGAGAGAAAAAGAGACATGCAGACAGAACGAAAGAGGACAAACACACAATCTACACCCATCGTTCAAGTATCATTAGTATGCAAAGGTTTGTTCATCATGACACCCAACAATTTTCTCGATAAAATCGATACATTCGCTTATTGACTCATTTCATCCTCAAATTTCAGATCGACGATGTGTATTAACAGTTCATCATCATCATCATCACAAATCTTCATTAGTGATCTTCCATCCTATGGACTTATTGGTCTTATTCTTATTGCTTTTCTTATGTATATATCATATTTAATTGTCTATATTCGCAATAAACATGTGTCAACAAGTGTATATATTTATTTGTCACAATTTGCATTATTTTTCACATTTATGTCATTAATAACATTTCTTATTCGGCCACTAGCAACACCAAATTATGTTTGTTTAGGACAAAATTTATCGGTACAAATTTTTCCATTTTTTCTTCTACTTGGTTTTAATCTTGAATTTATTCATCAATGGTTAATAAAAACGACGAAAACTTCGCGAGATAAACTTTGTCTTATAACAACAAGTACATATCTTATTTTTCTCTTGGCTATTCTATTTCAAACAAGTGTTATTCTTCTTTGGTTTTACAAACAGCAGCATGAAAATCTCTCACATTGTCAAACTGAATGTCATCGACCATTATTTCTCTGTTCGTTGGCGTTAAATTTCTTCTTTTTATTTCTTTTTGCATTTCAATCGAGTCTACATTATCATTTCTATAATACAAAATCGAATTTTATCTATTTATTAATCAGCGTACTCGCTGTTTGTGTTACGATCATATGGATTTGTTTGTATTCATCGATTCAATTACGAACATTAGTTAAAATTGAATTTAATAATCATTCGATTATTGCCTATGGAAATATATTTTTTGCTTATACATTTCTTGGTCCTTTACTTTTCGAACAATTGTTCTATTCGAAAAAGATTCAACCTCAAACGGTAAAACCAAACCGATCGTTTGTATTCATTCGTTCGTTCATTTGTAAAGTTTCATTTTAGACAAAAAAGTTGACATTTAAATGTCTATCCTTGACGAAAGAGCAACAACGAGCGTACATGGCCGCGTATATTAAACGTAATTTAACAGCTTCATGCGAAAATCTCACGACAATAAGTATGTCATCACCTCTCGCACACAATCGACCGGTACCTATTCAAACTTGTCATTCGACATTGAGTGCAAATAGTTTATGTCCAACGTTGGCAAGTACAATTTCGCAAGATTTAACATCAAAAATAATAAGTCCACAAGAGACATTAAATTAAAAATAAAGGGTAAACAAGAAAATGTCTTTTGGACCGGTGGTGATTGAAATATGGTTGGATTGTTTCAGTTTTTTTGTTTCATGATATTTAATAATTCAACTAAATAATAAAAATTAGAAGAAAAAAAACACGAAGGAAATTAAACAAACCAGGAACAGGAAAGATGATTGTTGAGTTTTTCTCGGCTGAAATCTGTGTTAATGTTTGCAGATATCGAAGTTGAAGAGCAACGGGCGATTGAGCAATAACATCAGCAGCTTCTTTTAATTGTCGTGACGCTTTTTGTTCACCTTCGGCTGCGATGACCTTGGCACGAGCTTCTCGACTAGCTTCAGCTTCGGTAGCCATCGATCGTTGCATTGATTGAGGCAAACGAACATCCGTACTACGGAAATTAAAAGTTAACAACAAAAAAAAACAGAAAATCAAAAACATACATCTCAACACGTTCGATTTTGATTCCCCAAGGTGAACTTCCTTGGTCCAATAAACTTTCCATTGTATTCGCAATTTCTTCTCGATCAGCGAGAATATCATGCAACGTTTTCGTACCGAGCATATTTCTCAATGTTGTCTGAGCGAGTAATTTTGTGGCTGAATAAACATTATTTACTTTCGTTACACTCGTAATCTAACAAATATTCATATCATCAACTGAAAAATATGTCAAATCCTACTGGATCGAACACTCGACTGTAAATAACAGCATCAACTGAAACTGTGACTGAGTCACGCGTTAGAATCTAAACGAAAAGCGGATAAAAAAGAATAAACATGCAATTTTATCACACTTCTTGCGGAGGAACGTCGAACGTCGTCGTTCGTAAATCCACTTTGACGATGGTATCAACGCATGGGAGAATAAAAAACAAGCCAGGCCCTTTCGCTCCACCTTGTAAAATTCTTCCAAGACGGAAAATCACGGCTCGTTGATATTCCTGAACGACCTATTCAAACAACATCACGGCATTTTCTTTAACAAAGACGAAAAACAACCAAGTTTACATTGATACAATAAAATGCCGCGACTGGAAATGTCACTACGACCAAGATATACGATAAAACAATCAAAATTCGACCACATAAATCAAAGTCATTATTATTTTCTGCTGTAGTTGCCCGTGTTTGTCCGAGATTTTCCATCGGATGAACACGATCTAATGCAGAACATGAACGATAGTTTTTTTTTTCTAATTAAACTTACTTTCATCTTTCAAATGAACTGTCGTTGCCATTGTGATGTCAAAATCAAAAGAAAAAAAATTACTATCTTGCGCTCTTCTTTTTTTTATATCGAACACGGCAAGTCGGACGGAAAAGAAGAAATGGAAGGAAAAAAAATCTTTCTTTTTTGCTCAATATGATTTTTTATTAACTGCATAGAAACAAAAAAAAACAGAAATTAACAGGAACAAAAAAAACAAAACATTTGATTATCAAATTACAGACTATTTTTGACCATATTCAAAAGTTCAACTAAAATAATAAAAATAGAAATTAGACGAAGAAAAAGCAGAAATTAAACAAACCAGGAACAGGAAAGATGATTGTTGAGTTTTTCTCGGCTGAAATCTGTGTTAATGTTTGCAGATATCGAAGTTGAAGAGCAACGGGCGATTGAGCAATAACATCAGCAGCTTCTTTTAATTGTCGTGACGCTTTTTGTTCACCTTCGGCTGCGATGACCTTGGCACGAGCTTCTCGACTAGCTTCAGCTTCGGCAGCCATCGATCGTTGCATCGATTGAGGCAAACGAACATCCGTACTACGAAAATTAAGAGTTAACAAAAAAGAAAAAGAAAAGAAAAACATACATTTCGACACGTTCGACTTTCACACCCCATGGTCCCGTGCCTTCATCGAGATGAATCTGCATGTTATGCGCAATAGCTTCTCGATCAGTGAGAATTTCCTGAAGAGATTTGGTGCCGAGAATATTTCTCAATGTTGTTTGAGCAAGTAATTGCGTTGCATATTGAGTATTTTTCACATTCGTCACACTGATAACCTTGAACGAAGAAATTTATTTTCAAAATAGAAAACTCAAAAATCTATTTTACTGGATCGAAAATACGACTGTAGACGACAGCATCGACAGAAACCGTGACTGAATCACGTGTTAAAACCTAAATTTAACAAAAAGAAATCTTTATTCGAAAAATAAACTCAACAAAATTGCTTTTACTTCTTGCGGTGGAACATTGAATGTTGCTGTACGTAGATCAACTTTGATAATCGTGTCAACACACGGTATAGTACAAAACAATCCTGGGCCTTTCGCTCCTCCGGATAGAATTCTTCCGAGTCGAAGAATAACAGCTCGTTCATATTCTTGCACAACCTTTTTTTTGATTAACAAAAAATAAATTCGTTTATCTCGGTAATTCAATCAAACCTGTATGCACAAACAGATTGAAATTGGAAATGTCAGCAACATTAAAAGATAAGATAAACCAATTAAAATCATCGTACATATCTCCGCACTATTGTCATCTGTTAAACAAACATCAAGACGAATTTATCATCAATCAATCAATCTTACGTGGCGTTGCAGCTGGATGCAAATCTGTTGCTTCGTTTTTTTGTGTCGATGATGTGAACATTGTTGAATTGTGGCGTTAAACTATCTGAAAAATGACGAATATGCATGCTAGCAGATGAATGGACGGATGAAAGAAAGAAAGGATCCAACTAGCTAAGTATCTCGAGATATTACTTATTTTGAATGAAGAGGATAAGGAAGAGAAAAAAATCAATATTAGACGTGCTTATTCTACGTCTATTACTTCCTCTCTGACAGTTTTTTCTATGTTTTTTTTCAGACGAAGGGAACACAAAAAAAAGAAGAATGTGTTATATTCAATGAACATGAATTTTGCATTTGGAGGAAGAATAGAGATGAGAATGATGATGATGATGATAGTTGATACAGAATCGTTCGGAGAAATAAATGGAATAGATAGAAAAAAAAGACAGAGAAGAAAAATCAATGGATGGAAATTGTATTGACCTCGAACATGCATAGCGAATAGAATAATTTATTCTGTCTTGGGCAAGAAACAAAGACGAAGTTTATTGATCATTCTTTTTTTGTTATAGAAAACATATCCGTAAATTGAAAGCACGTCTAATTGACATATCGATTCATTTACATATATAGCCGAAGGCCTGAGAATCAGCAAACAAATAAATAATCATAGTTTCTAATTAGCCCAACGATTACTATTCGTTGTTACATATCCAGATGTTCGAACACAAGAGGAGATCCATATTCGTCTATCAGATTAATGTAAATACCATCGAGTTAACTTCGAAACTGCATTCTTACGGAACACACCTGTCCATCTATCATCGCATAACGATCAAAGAATGTGCAAATCAAAATCATCCTCTCTTTTGATTTTCCATATTTATATAAAACATACAATCTGATCTTTGACGTAAAGATGCATAGACATTCTTAAGATAACTGATCAGAGTGATGTCACCGAAATAATTACAAGGCTCGTGGATGTGTGAAATTGTTATTGTGCTCAACACATGCGCACGAGAAAAAGAGACAAACATTTAAAATCTCATCAATTCTTATTAGAGCTCATTAAAAAAGAACGAGAGAGAGAGAGAAATAGATAGAGAAGGACGATGACACTACATATATAAACCACTGTCGCATGATCAGTCACAAACAATATCCGACTACTGTCAAATATGTCTTCACGAATTCCTCTACAAACAATTACAAACATTTCATCTAACTATTCTTCAATGATGTATGAACCTTATTGCCATTGTTGTTATTATGAAAATTCATCAACCTTTTATACGGAAAATTGTTATCAAACAAATGAAATGAATATTCCGATTGAATCGAAAAAGAAATCATCGTCATCATCGACACGTCGATCGAAACATATTCCACATCATCTTCGACCGCAACATATTGTCGAACGACGCAATAGACGAGAAAGATTACGTGTTCAAGATGTTAATCAAGCTTTTCATATGCTTCAACAACTTTTACCTTTCGAAACAAATTCGACAGTAGCTTCGAATGATGCAAAAAATCAATCACGTATATCGAAAGTTCGAACACTTCGAACGGCTGTCGATTATATCGAAGCATTACAGAGAATGTTGCAAGAAACACAATAAACAATTTCTTTTTTTTTTCATCCCGATTTGCCATTGTTTATCGAATAAATACTTTAATTTTAGATTCATTTTTTTTGAATAAATATGGAAAAAAAACCACAACCTGAATTTTGAATTTTTGTTTTTCTTTCACCGACTTAATTGATTGGAAAAAAAAGAGGAAGGCCTGAGGTTTTGTTTACTTCTATGAATCAGGATTATGACCTGGTTATTAACTACGTCAGCATACAAACACAGTCTTGAGTATTTAAGCAACCGATTTTTCACCGATTACTTTCAATTATAATCATGCATCAACAATTGCTGTTGCTCACTGTGATATCTTCGATATGTATCTGTTCTATTTATGCGGGTAAGAAACATTGATGA